>WLWD01004858.1_pt1 | contig 21095 bp, 8 predicted proteins | sample 6712731 | NCBI WGS metagenome assembly WLWD01 (sample SAMN12718690, study PRJNA576275) | sponge metagenome | isolation source: marine sponge | host: Mycale hentscheli | place: New Zealand: South Island, Marlborough, Capsize Point | collected 2014-11-01
GTATCCAGATTAAAATATATAATAATATTATAAAATAAGTGTATATTAGGATTTCTATCATTTCCTTTTACTTCATTGCACATAGTTTTACAAAATCATGCTCATTTAAAAAATGTGATATTGGGGCTATAGCCATTTTTGAGAATAATATAATTGTGCACAAATTCTAGCAGGCTTAATTACACAAACCATACTGCCAAAAATAGGGCAGGCTAGAAATTATCTCAGCAGCTTACACAGACATATTTTCTGTTTTCATTAAACATGACCAGGACAAAAAAAAACTGTCATGATGATGTATTGATTAGGAAACGAATTTTGTGATATAGGAAATCAAATTATAGATTGACTATGATCAATTTATACATTATGCCAAACTTGTTTATTGTATAAGCAGTTATAAGACTAATTTCAACTCTACAATAGGCCAGTAACATGCACACACTCACATTAACAATTGGCTGTAGCTGCCATAGCACATGGTATATGAGTGAACTTATGTTCTTATGATCAATTTATACATTATGCCAAACTTGTTTATTGTATAAGCAGTTATAAGACTAATTTCAATGGATGGATATATAACCTGTAAGAAAAACTTATTGGAGCCAACTATACTCATGGCGAACAATTACATTTTTACTATTTCTTGTAGGTTTCTAAAGTTACAACTTGGGCAAACAAAAGTTTATTCCAGGACCACTTGGAAAAGCAAATCTGAAAAAAAACACTTTCGTTGTATACAATTTATTTTGATTTCATAGCATTTGGAAGACTAAAGGCAGCAATTCAAATAATATTTGAGATAACCTTTCTTTTCTTTTCTTTTTTTTTCAATTTAAAACAAAAATGCTCAATGTTTCTTCACTGGCACTCATCAGATCTGAATTCAGCCCAAAAACTGGGTCTAGAAATTTAATGTTGATCAAACTTACTTTTTAACCTAAAACCAAGGTTATTGGTGCTCTAGCCTGGACTACAGTACAAGGACTACATCAGATGCTCTTTGTATGTATGGATGTGTAAGATGTATGTATGTATGTATGTATGTATGTATTTATGTATGTATTTATGTATGTATACAAGCATGTATGTGTATGTATGTATGTATGTGTGTATGTATGTATGTATGCATGCATGTATGTATGTATGTATGTATGTATGTATGTATGTATGTATGTATTGGTGAGCGAGCGAGGTGAGCGAGACACTTATAAGGATAACACAATTGAAAATCGGGGATATTTGTTTGTTTATATATGTGTGTACGTATGTATGTCATTTGGTACTTTGACCCTCGCGTATTTTTGCGTTAGCTCTGTGTTCGACCCCGTCCCAAATTGCACTGAACAGAATCCTCAGGTTTATCGATCATTGCCCACATCATCCTAGAAATTGAATTGTTAACCACTTTGAATTCTTTTGCAGGTGCAGTTAGAACTAAAAAACTTACGGGAGTTACATTTCTTGTTTTCAATGAAACTGCAGAACTATACAGTTAGCTAGGTAGAGCTACAATCAAATCATTCTTATAAGCATTTTTCAAACTATTTGTTCTCCAAAACCCTATACTTTGAATGGCACTTAATTTAATTAATTATTAATTGAAGAAAATATTTCTCAAATCATTTGCTAAGTTAAGTATCATTGGGTAGTAGAACCACTCATCAACATTCACCCAAGATGTCTTCGAACAGAGATAGACTACATTGTGAGGAAAATTCAACAATTTGACCAAACACACATTGTTTCCTATAATAATTACAAATTCACATTTTTGCCTAACTACAAAACTTTGTAATAATTGAAGTTTTACCTTATCTCTAAGTCTGTCACTAATAGTAATAAACCAAAATATTCTATGGTTCTATATGTTTTCTGAAATATAGTCTCATCTACCTTGAAATCCCATGCATGTATGTTTTCTTGCAGTTAAATAGTGGGAATAAATGTGTGCATGTGTATAGTAATTATTTTATTTTATGTACTATAGTAATTGGGTTCTTTCAGTCAAGCTATACTGGAATTGAATGGCATAATTCATACCAAATACCTGTAGGAATAGTGTCTGGAATACCTCCACGTGGTTTTGCCATACTAAATATTGATATAATTCCTATAACAGCAAGTAAGTATTATTTCTCATTGGATGTATATTGAATACATTTAGGAATTGCTGAGGTATAGTATTGTAGCTAAAATGAAATAATAATGACAGATTGATATTTTATTATTATTATTATTATTATTATTATTATTATTATAATAATAGTAATACTCTAATTCTATATTGTTAAAAAAAGCCTGTGAAGAAACGAGAATAAGTGTAATGAATAATAATATTAAAATATAAATAATAAATAATAACAAAAAATAATAATAATGAATAATAATTAATAATAACTATAGTACGTCCAAGATGCAATGGTACGACTGCAAGCGCTTAAACGAGGAATGCACTTGGTAAAAAACAGGGACACGAGTAAATCAACGTTCACGTGAAAAGTGGCGGCTACTCGGTTGCGCATTATTAATGCAATAACTTTTTGCTAGAGTTTAGTGAAGGTCGTCTTGCAGTTCTAAATAGTTATTTCCTAGCGCTGTTCTATTCACAGGTACCCACCTAGAGAGAAGAACCTGAAGGAGTGAAATTGCCAGCCATAGAAGATTAAGGTGGCCCAATATTATAAGCTTATTGGGAATTTTGTAAAAAATTATACTAAAAGATAGATTTACAGTTTCCCAATCTAGTATGAGAAAATCCTAATGAATTATTGAAAGTTTTTTTGTGAATGTGTGTGTTTGTATAATATAGTAATGGGTAGCGACTTCAATGTGAGTGGTGCTAACAATGGAAGAGTTCTTGTCATATTCTCTGGTATAAGTTTTCAAATGCTGTCAATCCAACATGTCATTGATGGAGTAGCTCAAGAGAATAATGAAACATACAATTTGACTTTATCAAATAGTTTTAATTTAGATCTCTTTTCCTTTGAAGGCATAACTGTGACAATTATTGATGCCGACCGTAAGTTAACATTATGTCAATTAGTTTGTCCTATTATTAAGACTTATATAGGTATGGAAGTGATCTTGCTAAACCAGTCTAACAATCTCCCGTTGTTTTTCCCATTTTTTCTACTGTGCTGGAATTATACATGTGATGAATGTACCCATACATTAGTATACTAGTGGTGTGCTTATAATAACTGAATAATGGTGTAGTCAGTATAAAGAATTCTTAATTACATTCCATTTCATAGTTTATTTTAATACATAAAAGAAATGATTAAAAACATTGATAATAATTACATACTACAGTATTTCTATCACATTGGCACTTGGCATACATCAGATTTATTTCACTTCTACTAGAAATATTTTGAATTTAACTTTTTATCATGAAAATTTTATTACAAATTTATTCATTTAAATTATCTTTCCACCATATAATCATTAGTATTATTCAAGGGGAATGAGGCACTAATTTTGTCTACTACATAGGTGACTTGCATAATCGTGTATTCTCCACACATTTGAGATTTTTGTACCTCATATAATAGTTCTTATAAATACATTAATATTTAATATAATTCCGGTACTAAAATTCTAAAAGACGAAATACCATAAACATGTGTTAAAAGCCCTTTGTTGTTAATCACTGCTTTCTGTTAAGCACAAATTTTCTGTCTGGCTTTTAGCACTTTTTATTAAGCATTCCATGTGTCTCGCCATATATTTCACTTTTTCTGGCTTTAATACTCACTTAAACTCCCACTTCATGTATCTGTTGAGTAGCAACCATCATACATACTTCAATAATCAGAGTTATTATTTAGTATTTCTGTATACAATTCCCCAGAGCCCTATTTTAAGCTGGAAGTACTATAATCTAAGGATACATTATCCTATCATGTTTAGAATTATATGAGATATTTTTGTTAATGTGTTTGATAATAGGTACTCCCACACCATCATCAGCAGAAACAGGAGGTTAGAGGGCTCATTGGATTCATTATAGTAGCTATTGAATATAAGCTGAATTGTGAGATAGCTTTACTTTAGTTTTCATAATTATTTTATAGTTTTCTTACAGTATTTTATGTCATTTCAATTGTTTTAGCACCTTGCTGACATTAGATGCATTTCACTTATCATGGACTTTTTTAAAACTACAATATGGAAATAAATAGACAAATTGAGATAGAGAGGGCAATACTATTGTTTCTTTGAGAAGTAGGATAAAACATTAACTATAAAATAGTGAGAGTGCTTCTTATAATAAAAGAATAATTTTGTTCTTATATTCCAGCTTTTCCTCCATGCAATTAATTATGTTTAACATTATAGACTAAAATCACATTTTAATTATATTTAGAATGATGTCTTATTTTATGCATTATTCTGATAATAAGTATTAAATTCGTAATATATTATTGTGAATATGTCTTATGATGTACAGAAGTAGTTGAACAAGGACTGAAATTTCCGCAATTAAGAGTTCTTAATGGTTTTACTTTTCGTAGTTTCTTCATGTTATGGTAACTTAATTAGCGATAAGCTATTTGAAGAATTCATTTTTTTAGAAATGTTAAGAGTATAGTATAATTATATTATATCATTACCATGCTTTAAAATATTTTTTTGTGTATATCAAATGTGTTTCACTTATGTACTTTTAATAATACTAATAATTAATGATAAAAAATGCTTATAAGAAATAAGTGACAAATTAAAAAAAAAATTAGAATTAACTTCTAATCTCATTTGACTATTGAGAGTGTGTCTTGCATAATTCTCGTTATTGTTCTAATTTTGCGACTATGTCCCTTGTAACTGAGTTAATATTGAAATTAACCTAAAAGGAAAATTTTATTTGTTGTGCTTATTGCATTTTTGATCATCAATTTTTAGGTACGCTGGTTGAAGTCAGGACGACTAGCACCTGTCCATCCATTGATGAAAAAGAGAATTTGACAGCTGATATTTACAAAATTCTGTCCTCCAATTATGGCGTTCCTACATTGGGACTGGTAAAACAGATTCCAGCTGAGACTTGTGGTGAAATACGTCTAAACAATCCACTTAGCAAGAGTGGGCTATATTGGATTCAAGCTAATTCAACAGTGCAGAGACGCATTTGTCATTTTGAATAACTAAATCATCTATAAAATACATCACTTCTTCAATTGTTAACTAATCTCACATTTCACATAAACTACTCCTTACAACACTTTGTACTGACTGTGTATTGTGGTTTCTATCAATTTGTGTATTGATGAGATTTATGAGGATATTTTAGTTTACTAATAGTTATAATTAACACGACGTTATTGATAGAAAATGAAGCATTAACACTATTCCAGTGCAAATTATAATTATTTTCATGAAGCCTCACTCTCCATGTATTTTATTTTTTGACTTTGATAATTTGGTTTATGATTGTGTGCTTTTTATGGTAGGAATCTGAAGTCATAATATCTCATAAGACACATATTCTAGCAAACACCTTAGAATAGTATCTGACTTTATTTTGTTTCAAGTCATAAATGTAATGTTCTTCTAAATCACACATAGATTTCCTAATCTAATAAGAGAGAATTATCCATAAAATTGAGATAAATTTCAAATTAAATTTGATAATTGCATATTATTATATAGCTTGAGGACCACTTCAGTTTTCCATATAATTTAAAATTATTTCAGTAACTTGCATCAGTACTAATGTGTTTGTACTCAGCCATCCAAATATTGAGTTCTTAAGTTTTATAGCCGTGACTTTAACTATTGCCAACATAATGACATAATTGGATTGGTACTAAACTAATCACGTCCGAAGAAAATGGACTGCCATTAAGCGGTAGCACCATGCAAATAATTTTGTACACTGCACTAACGTACATTATAAGAACACGACTATTATTAGTTTTTTATATGGAATACAATACACTGGAGTATACAAGAATGATGACTGTTGTCACCTGCTGATTCATGTCTATCATAAAAAAATCCTAAGAATAATTTGGCAGGCCTAGCCTTACTTCACCCCAGTTGTGTTCTCAATAGGTGTAAATCTACCATCTGTATCGATAGTTTGACTCTGGCATAGAACTCTCTGATAAATTAACTGATATAAACAATGGTGGACACAGTTCCATTTAAATATGTTCCAGTTATACCTAGAAATATTGGATATTTCCTGTTTTATTAGATCTATATTTTATACACTACCATTATTTATGACCAAATATTGACAAGACTTTGTCTTGCTGAAAATGATTAAAGTCGAACCAAAGTTTTGTTTTTGTTACATACATACATTATATTATAATATATATATATAATACTTATTACATGAGTCAGAGTGTGATATGGCGAGATATTTCACGAGCAGGCTAATTAATTTTCATGAGCCAAAGGCGAGTGAAAATAAAGCCTAAGAGTGAAATATCTCGCCATAACACTCTGACAAGTGTAATAAGTGGTTTATTCCACACTAGATATCTTCACTACCGTAGTTAGTAAGAGGTAGGGTAACTCACAGCGTAAAGTTGGTTGTAGGGGCTACCCACACCCCCCCAGCTGATATTTTAGCAGCTGCTCTAACCCTTTGAGCAGGGTATACCAGAGGAAGGTATCTATAAAAACCAGAGAAAATTGAAAAGTTTGGCCGGTTGCTATAACTACAAGGGTAATGAGCTTGCGCACTTCAGCGTGAAATAACAGCGTGAAATATCGTGAGTTATTTCACGGGTCATATACCTAAAAATATCATTGTGAAGATATCTAGGGTGGAATATATATATATATATATATATATATAATATATATAATATATATATATAATATATATCTATATTATTATGTATTCCAAGCTAGATATCCTTGCAATGTTATTTATAGGTATGACCCAGTGTCTCACATTATCACATAGTGTTATCTCAATGTTGTAATGCACAAACTCATTACCCTAGCAGTTAAAGCAACCTGTCTGGCTTACCAGTTTTGAAGGTTTTTCAGCTACCTTCCTCTAGTGAAGCCTACCCAAAAAAGGTTAGAACAGCTGCTAAAATATCAGCTGGGGGTGTGGGAAGCCCCTAGAGAGTTGTAAGCCAACTTTATACTAAGAAACTGTGGTAGTGAAGATCTCTAGCATGGAATAAGCAATATTACACTTGTCAGATTTGGCTAGATATTTCACTCTCAGTCTTTATTTTCACTTCTCTGGCTCTTGAAAATAACTTAGTGAAAATAAGTTAGCCTGCACATGAAATATTTCGCCATATCACACTCTGGCTCATGAAATAAGTACTATATATATATATATATATATATATATATTGTATACATTTTTTGACTTCATTTTGGAATTGAAATCATAAGAATTAAAGCACAATTTTACAAAATGTTGAATAACTAAATATAGGTTTAACTTGAGTATGTAATAAGTCTATTTTATAATATTACGTGATTATTATACAAAATGCTTTAATTTTATAATTGAAAATGAAAGTATGGGTCTATAGTGTAATAGCAAAGTGTGACAATTCATTTTATTAACTATCTAATATCTGATAACACTGAGAAATATAACAAATGCTTTAAACAGTGAGAAAATAAGAATAAGTTGTTACAAAGTATATATAAGTATTATTGCAAATTTATAATACACAATCAAATAGAATATGATAATTTAACTGATAACACAAACTATCAGTGCATTGTTACGTTAATTTTACAAGTTTTTTAAACATTATAGCTTCCCAAAATTTTACTCAAGTGTGGTGTTTACTCCTCATGATAAATGGATCAGTATACATTTTTATAATACGAAATCATGATTAGTGATAGATAGTTTTTAAATTGGTATCGGTGTATTATTCTACAACAAGTAGCTATGGCTAATATTATGTTATAAATACTTTGAGGTCAATAAATTCATTTTTCATCTTAAATAATAATTCATTATCATAGTTATTCATGGACAATTCGTTTCATATTTTTATAAGTTGTATGATTGGCCTTCCAATGCTATACATGCAGGTAGCTAGCAGGATTAGTAAACTCTTCAACTACACAACAGATTAGAACAATCTTGTGTAGTACAAGCGAAATGAACCTACAATCCCACACCAAAGCTATCAGTGAAATATACATGTACGCATGCAGCAACAACAAATCTCAATATGTGAGACTTGGATTTGCAGGTAAAACAGGATTCAGTTCCCTACCATAAACCAGTAAGTATATTTTATTGGTCTTAAGACATATCAATTAGTTTCATATCCTATGCATACTAAATGTATTCACTTCCTTATTCAACTTAGTTTTATAAAGAACTTCACATCAAAGCCAGACACATAACCCTGTATAAGTTCAGAAGAGTGTTAAAACAGAAATAAAACATCAAATGGTATTTGAAATCTGTTAGCATTTTCATTCAAGTTAGTTTATTTAAAAAAAGCAAAACAATTTAGTCTCCCATTTCTAAAATATTTTGTAAGTTGTTTTCACATCATATTTATAGTTTTGTTTGTATTCAAACAATGATTGGTCAGTTAAAAAAAAATACACACTGAAGTATTCTTACACTTACAGACCACACTATTTATTATTATGGTGATAATTAGAGTGTAACAACTCTATATATGCAATATAGTTGAGCATGCAAGTTCACATGCCATACATTGAAGTATGTGACAAATTTATCTTCTCTTGACAGAATCATACATTTTCTTATATAGTGAATTCTGTATAATATTTCCCCATCAAAGTAATATCTTGGGGTGAAATGTGTTTATGCTGTTCACTTTTAACCTACACATTCTTGAGTCCAAGAAAAAACTAGAACACATCACTGTGTATGCGACTGATATTGACTTCTACAACTATTTTCTTATATTCTTTGTAAGCCTTAAAATTAATTGTCAAACATACTTGAACAGACAATAATTGGAAAGTAGTTGACGAATTTTAACACACTGCTCAAATATTGCTCACCTAGCTTATCAGTTCCCTCCATTACTCTTTGCTTTTACTTCTACAACTCCCTGCAGATGTTAATTAGTTTGTTTTTTATAGCATAAATCCTGAAAAAGAACCCGACAATTTATTTGACAATCCACAATTTAAGCAGTGATATTATTATCTTTATAATACAGTATTGTTACTTAGTTTATGCATTTGCAGCATCAACGTAGACAACTCAAAATGATTATAAAAGTCAAATAACATTAATGATGAACATTTTTGGAGAATTTTTTGAATGAGAAACTATAAGTTACGATCTAGCCAAAAATCTCTTTAAATTGGATTGTATGGACTGTGGGCATAGATTGCACAGCATGCAACATCTATTTTTTAGGGGAAAAATATTATTCAATTTAAACTAGTAGTATAATACTATTTGCACAGCTACACTGTTTCTTAGTAATGTGTTCATTCATAGTATTATAGTATGTTTTATTTCTAAAGTATATAAACAACTTGATGAGTCTCTGGAGCAAATTACTGGAGAATAATCATTATGAATGAATATACAAATATTTGAATTTTTTTCAATAATCTTCACTAATTAAAGGATTTGTTGTACGTTTGTTAAACAAGCAATCACATCCTTTGCCTCAATCATAAGCTACAAAAAATTAAATGTTATACATATTAAAGCTTAGTTGTAAACTAACAAATTTGTATTAGCTAAACTAACAATAATTAGCGATTTTGGTTCCCATACTATAAACAAACTGTAAAAACACAAAATATTTATTATGACATATTATCAAAAACAAAGTCAGTGAAATATTCTTATAAAGATCTCCCATATAATTTTATTGCACACTTTCATAAAGTGGAGTAGCTAGGACTAGACTGTGATACAGTGGAATGATCTATTTTCTCTATAATGTCATAATAATGATTAGTCTCACAGGTGAAGTCATCAATTGGTGGAGTAGATATGACATTAACTACACCATATGATACATTGTTGTCATACTGAAGAGAAACCTATAATGTGAAAACAATCACTAATTTTTTTTCTGCAAGAAAATTATTTTTCACTTCATTTATATTAATTATATATATTAGATGATTGAATATCAGCTTATTGTTATTTAAAAACCTAATTAAAGTGATTACACTTCTGGTTATTTAAGTATAATGTATTTTGACATATTTTCTGACATAATACAGAATCAGAAATTTAACGTATTTTTCTGTGTGTAATAATATTAAAGCTAGTTAGTTGAAATCACATCATCTCCATTGATATCAGTGACAGTGATGTTATATTGTGTGTTTACATCAATACTCACTATCTCATAATTCTTTCCTATTATAAATCCATTGATATTACTGTTAGTTGATGATAATTCACAGGAACATCCACTATAATTACATCCTATGATGATATAGTCACATGATATGTTATATATTCCAGTCCTCATTGTAGAACAATTATTAACTCCTTCAATATCATTTGCACCTAATGCAGAATAATTATTCAGAATGAAATGTGAGGTCAAGCAACTATAATTAACTCACAAAATTGCTGAGATTCAGACAATGCTATTCCTAACGAGTTGTTAGATATAATAGTTAAATTGTAGACATATTTTATGCTTAAGCCCGAAATTATAACTGTCGACACTGAGTTAAATAAAATGAATTGTGATGACAATGTGGGCAGACTAGAATTTTGACTTGGAAGCAAAGCAAACAAACAATGTTGCCATCTGGTGGATAATCTGACATCTAAAGAGAAAAATGTAAACAGCGTCTATCATACTATATGTTATAGTTATAAACCAAAATTGAGGTTTGTATGCGATTTATAAACTCTGAGACACGAGGGCGCAGCCCGAGTGGCGAGGATTTATAAATCGAAATACAAACCTAATGATTTTGGTTTATAACTATTTTATAGCCAGAACATAAACAACGAGCAAAGTATAGCGTTAGCTATCTTAGTAATTGTATTGAAGTACCCAAACTCTTCATTATTCCATTTTGCTTTGATCTGCCTTCCACCATAATTATGGTTGCTAAGAACTATATCAGACTTTTCCCCGCTAATACATTTTCTTACGAGCATACCAGACTGTATCAGATTTATAGTTCTTAACGACAAGCGCGGTCGCTCGGGTAACGGGCTATAATGTATATAAATACCTGTATAGTCAGATTTAATGAGTAGGAGTCCCCCACTCTAAATAATGAATACTCAATATCATTTGTAGAAGGTATGTAAGGTAGAGTCTTGTTTACACATGAAGGTGGACTTTGTCCTACTATATTAGTAGCTGTGATACACATGGTAAAGGGATCACATGACCTCACTCCTTCCAGTGTGAAGTTATAGGAGTCAGTATCAGTCACATACTCAGTGATGTCTTTCAATTAACTTGGACTCAAGAATGTGAAAGTAACAGTGAATTGAACGGAAACTGTAGGAATGATTCTATAATCCCATGATGTCATCAATGAAGAACTTTTAAAAAATAAACTCAATTTACTTGGTTTATCTGGGATGCCTGTCAGAAATATATAATTTATCTATAATAATTTGAATTTTATCAAAGAATTATATGATGTTAGGTGATAAAAGATAAGCTCAAGAATGAAAGTGTAATAGTGAAATCAACAGATACAATAGGAATGATTTTATAATCCCATGTCATCAATGAAGAGTTTTTCAAAAATATACTCAAATTAACAGATAATGAAGTTATTTAAGGGTTAAGTTAGAAGTAATAAAATTGGCTGTGAAAAAGAGAAAAATTTGCTATTATTATAATTATTTCAGCCGAGAATGACTGAATCATACTCAATTTACTGGGAGGGTCTGGAATTTCTGCAGTTAGTAAATATAATATAGAAAATATGTCATTTTATTTTTATCAGAACTTTGTGTGTATCACTTTAACCCTTTTCAGTGCCATAATCGCCATACAGCAGTTTGAAGTAATGCCTCGGGAAAATCTTTGTTTAATCTCGTCTGCCTTGCCTTACTCAAAAGCTCAATAGCTATTCACGGGAGGGGGAACTAGTATGGGTACACTGCATGCAGATTTATCACACCTTATACCACCATATATATAAATTTCATCATATTGATTAGCTCATGTGAATACAATTCAATTTTCAAAACCTATAAAAGATAAGCTGCATATTGAAATACCAATACTAATTTTACAAAGCTTAGTTTGTATTAACAGCTGTCATAAGACTATTCAGTTGTCTTTGACTTGCTTCAATGGTCCTGACCAAAATTTACCATTTTATGATGCCTTGTTCATAGATGTTCACAAAGATAAATCAGACAACTTTGAACTAACAGACTTTGCTATGGAATTCTTAGAAAGGAATAAAATAAAGAAAATTAAGGAACCAATTTTCACCATGACTTTATTAATCTTAATTTAAGGCTTTATTTTACCATGAAAAATAAAAATGATACCATGAAATATATAATAATTGGGATTATTGGTTATTTCAGGGTTAGTGAGTGGGGATTATACTGAAGTTCTACTGTATATACACATTGAACATGTATGCATATTGACAAGACAGTCTACAGTTACTTCATCTATAGAATTACTATTATGTATGTTCACTGAAGTTTGTACCATAAATAATAATTAATAAGTCACAAAATGTGTCAAAAATGTTTCATTACAATTGATGCACAATAACTTTTGTGTAATTATTTTCTGTCCAATTAAAGTGTAAATATTTTTTTGAGATATCATTAACTTTTAATGCATGAATAATAAATATCACGGTTATCATATTACTCAATTAGCAAATTCAAGACCAAATATTACAAATATAATTTATTTTTAGCTACTATATAATGCTTTCAATATACATATTTCTTACCATAAATAGTCACATTTATAGTACTTGAAACTAGGGTAAGACACCCAGTAAAGTTCATTGGTCCTATATCCCAGACACCCTGTTCATGTTCCACTGATACACACTAAGCTAGCGGATGTAATTACAATAAACAAAATGGTATATGTTGCAATTTTCTAGAGTAATTTAACTCAATCACATACAAAAGAAAGTAAACTTTTAGATTGTGGTTAAACAAACAAGTATAATATATAATATACATATTTAATTTGACAGTGGCAATTATTATGAGTCAGTTGGCTTCATTTACAATAGTGTAACTGGCAAGAGTGTAATTATTACTAATCAAACAATTGATATTCTCCTGATAATAAATAAATAATAGTGTGTATAAAGCATAATGAAAAATGTTATAACCTCATGAGACATAACAACCCAACAAAATAACACATCAGAGAAGAAATGTACAATTAACTTATCAAAACAACTTTTTGTTTACTTTCATAATGCCTTTCAGTAAGCCAAAACTGATATTAACTACATGTCCCCACACTGTAGGCAATGTATTTATGCTAAGTTTACTACTACTTATATCCATCATTGTAAATCTCACTAATGTAAATAGTTAAAATGGAAGTAAATATGACAATCACTGGATTGTATCGCCATAGTTACTGCACTGACACAATTCTGTCATTCCGATTTATTTTGTTGTTGTTTTTATTTTATTTCTTATGTATAGCTATTTACCAGGATTTAATTTCATGATTAAGGATGAATTTGCTTGTTAAGGTAGATGATAAAATCTTTTGTCATTTTAAAATATTTACTTTTATTATGTACATGCATACATAAAGAAATAAAATGTTTATTAAAACAGTAATTGTGCTTAGTAGTCTCATATAAAAAACATTCCACTGGTACTTAATTATTATTCTATTTTTTATGCATTAAGTAACATGTCAGTATTCATCAACCCTCACTTCCAATATTCTGAAATAGAATTCCCTGAAGTGTAACCCCAATTATTATATAATTATGTGGTAGAGGGTTACACAATAAACTCAAGATATGACACGTATGATCAATTTTTTCAATAACACTGTCACTGTCACAAAGGACCAGAATAGAGAAGTATTGCACTCTTAAATATGACAATGAAATAACTCTACTAATAGGGAAAATATATATTTGTATGGATATAGCCAAAGTCACTAATCATTGAGATGCACTGTTCCTACTTACTTTTGCCATTTTATAGACTATATTTGTCATTACAAAAGAAATAGTGTTTTATTATAATGAAAAATAACTGCATGTAAACCATCATTATCAACAATGATACTATACTACTTTAGATTACATTGACAAAATATCTGCTGTATTATTAATAACAATAAGCTAAAATGATAAAATGAGTTATTGGATAAACATTTATTTTTATATCTCACTGCCCTCAGGACGAAGATTTAAGACTGAAGCTGAAAGCTCCGCGGTAAGTACCAGTTTTTATGGGCAATGCCCCTAGCGTCACGTCATTGAGCAAATAATTTTTTGCAGCCAGCGGTGTAGTTCACTTATGCTCAGGAAGTTAACGGAGTATAAAGAAGCGAATTTCGCGTTTAAAATGCATATCAGTGAGTGTTTCTGGCTTGTTTAGCTTCTTCTCTTATGAAGACAGCGTTTCCATGTACCATTTTCATTGGTAGAACTATTTTGATGCCTCATTAAAATAGCTAACAGATTGCTTGTTCTTTTGGAAGGAAATTGTATTGCAATAGCTAGGTAGTGTTTAATAACGCTGAGGGTTTGCACCTTTGGTGCTTCATTCTTCTCATGAATTGTTCAGTAAAATATTTAGACTAATAGATTTCAGTTTACAGTTCCACAGCATCTGATATTTAGGAAGTTTTAATTAGGCAAATGGCATCATAGCAACTGGGTCATATTGATCTATGTAAGTTCATACCTAAATCAACTGTTAATTGTCAGTATTCTTTAAAATCAGAGCGTGACAGACAGACTGACAGACAGACAGACAGACAAACAGACATCAGGCAAACAGACAGGCAAACAGACAGGACGACTACTATAACCCTCTCGCGCAAGCGCGTGAGGGTTAATGACATCATCAGGAATAATAGATGAAACTTTATGACTGTTATCTGGAAAACTTGTTTCTCTTATGGCATGGTCAGTGTTTTGCTGTTTATCATCCATCAGTCAAGTATATGTCATGCCCCACCCCTTCATTAATCATTGTTGTATCACTCTCGTGGACTCACGTGTATTGGGAGCGTTTTATTTTTTTTATTTTTTTTGTCACTGTTTAAAGCATTTGTTATATTTATCATTTTTATCCAAAATGAGTGAGTCTATAAAATGAATCATGACTATTAATGATATTACACTATAAACCCCACAGGGTGAAAAGAGTCCATTTACAACCATAATAAAATCCGTAAACTGTATTGGTAATTAGAGTTAACAAAACATTTACAAGGCTGTAGAGGTTAACAAACTTACTTATCAACATTATACACTAATTTACGATTTTGTTTTGGTTGTCAATGGACACTTTTCTGGTAGTGCCCACTTTCATTTTCAACCATAAAGTTAAAGAATTTTGTGTAACAATAACTTAATAAATAATAATATATTTTGTACATACCTAACTGAAACCAAAATTCAAGATTCAGTAAGATTATGCTGTTGCTAAAAAAAATAAAAAAAATAAAAATTGTGATTATGTTCCCATGCTATAAACTTACTGTGAAAATGCCAAAATTAATGATAAATTAACATAAAAAAAGCAAGTGAGAAAGTTTTATAAAAGATCAACCATAGTTCTATTGCACACTTTCATAAAGTGGAACAGGACCAGATTGTGATACAGTGGAATGGGATATGACATTAACTACACCATATGATACATTGTTGTCATATTGAAGAGAAACCTAAATATAAGAGATATGAGAATATAATGTAAAAGCACACCACGAATAATTTTTATTATAATTCTCCCCTAATTGTATAATGTAGGTTAATTATTAAATTTTTCAGTTACATCACAGATATTATTATGAATAAGGCAAAAAATTAATTACCTGAATATCAGTTCATTGAAGTTCACTTTTTTAATGAAACGGCATTGAAGTGATCATATACTTTCATTTTTATTTAAGTATTATTGTAATTTGAAGTAATTACTCTAAAAGCATAAAATTGGAGTTATTTTATACTTATTTCTAAGGCTAATATTAAATTTAGATAGTATCAATCAACCTTTCACTACATACAAACTAGCTATTTTAGTTACCAAATACAATAAAATGTTTCATTAAAGTAGCCAATGCTTGTATATTATTACAGATAACATAGAATACTATAAGAACATATGCTAAAATTGAATTTTATTGAACTATGTAGCTATAATTTAATTTTACATAACTTGTATTATAATTTTTGATATGTATATACAACTATAAGGCAAAGTTTTTAGCTTAGTATTTGAATTTGGAACTTGGGTTTATTTTGTTATTGTTCAACTATAAAACTTGTAGTCAATTACTATAAAACTTTTTTTTTAATTCACATTTAATTATTATGCTCACTTCTATTACTTTTTGTCTAATTTTTTCCATCTTAACTACATTGCATTGCTACATTGCTACTACATAATTTTAAACCACTAGACCAATATTCCATACTGAAAGTCATTGCTTGGAACAACTTATGATTAGCTTAACTTCTCCAGTTCTAAATAACTGCTTTATCATTACAAAATGTTTGCAGTAAATTATATTATTTAATAATAGTATTAGTACCAATTTCAAAAGAATGCTGATTGCTTAAGAATGGTATAAAACCCTCATTGCACAGTAACTGAGCTTGTAATAGAAAAAAAAACAACAATACAGTTTCAAACGCTAAATTACTGGCAATACTTACTCTACCAAGCTCCGAATAATTTGCATCTGCCAGTTTGGTTTGTGGTTTCTTGTGATTTGTGTCATTCAAACAAACATACATTCCATCAATGCCAGTTTTCATTGTCATGTCCGTCTTCTCAAAAGTACAAACTTGGTTTTCCTGAATTGAGGGCCACTTGAGAATTACTACTGCCCTAAGCATTTTTACACCACCATTAGCCAACAGAGCAAATATTACAATACAAATTCAATTGTATTGTATATGTTATTTTTTAAACCTGATCATAATGTTTCATAAATTTTGAATTAAATAGACTAATAACAAATATAACATTTCTTTATTTTCTACTGTATGCTTTTTGAAACCAGGTGTATTAAAAATTCTCTATCATTTCTTTCTCACTTGTACATTAACTGCTATTGTTAACTTACATTAATTTCTACTGTTAGTTCTCTGTTTACTCGAGATCTTTGAAATGAAACACAATCATCATATTTTTGACATATTTAAATAGATTCAACAATCACCTTTGAAACTTTTGTAATGTACAACGTCCACCACAACAGTCTATAATAATATGCAACATATATAAATATTTACTGTATGTATGAATTGACTTACTAGGGTGACAAAGGCAGATGACTAGCAAGACAGTGAATATTGAAACTCCAATGGCCACCTCGAGTGCTACAACACTTGCAGCTATTGTTATTACTACACTGCCAGAATCTGTTGTAGTAATTATTATACTGCCACTAGGGTCTGCTGTACACAAATTTAAAATTTGCTATTACTATCATATTACGGGGAATTTATCTCTAACCTGTTGTAATAGAGCATAAGGAAATTGGATTGACTTCAAATTGCACGACAGAAGTTCTACTATTTTTTCCATTGACATCAGCAATTGTGGTCAGATTATACGGTGTTTTCAATTCAATATCCACAGAATCAGAGCTATTTTTTATTATGGTATAATTACCATCAGTGGCTCGTGATAATGTATGCATACAGTTGTTATAGGAGCATCCAATGATATATTTACATGTTGAATTATATTCTTCTGCATTCATTGAAGGGCAAACATTCACATCTAATACACCTATATAATAGTCATAAAATATTGACTTTTGCTGAACTTTTTTTTTTATAACTTACAAAAAAGATATGGTTCAGAGAATCCCAAGTCTATGCTATTGTTGTACATAATTGTTAAATTGTAAACTAATCGTTCTTGTAATCCGGTAATTCTGACAGTGGACAATGAGTTCTCTATAGTTGGTGATATCAATGCTGTTTCCATATGATTTTGAAGCAGCATTGCAATATATACTATTTGTTCATTGTGACACACCTCTGGTATCTGTAAAATGTAAAACAAAATCTCACCCTAATTGTAGCAGTCAAAAAACAACAACACTAACCTGTAGGGTCAGATTTAATGAGTTTTATGGCAAGAGTTTATGTTTATTCTCCTTATTTTCCTTATTACTTTTTAAGTTATATAACTTCAAAAAGTTTTTGACAGTACTACTTATTCTGGAGCATAGCTAGGGAAGCAGAAATTTTCTCGATCTGGTAAGAGTGGTCCTATCCCAGAAGTTTTTTTTCCGTTGATGATTGAGAACGACGAGAAAGTTGTCGCTAGTAAGTGTAATTGGAAATGTAGCTTAATCTCGCTAGTTGCCTTTGTCTGAGACTGACTGTAGTAGACCAGCTATTACTGTAGCTTGTATTAGACAACATATACACTATGTATCTCTGAGCAAAAAAATTAATCAAGCATGGAACATTTTGACTTGAAAAACATTACATCCCCATTGTCTACTCCTAAACCTGGACTGGTCAATCACACAAAGAAAAGACAGGAAGGTAATATCTGCTAGTTTTGTACTGAAATGCATAAATCATATCCTGCAAAACATTTAATTACTGCAGTGTTCGTCTAAGGGTTACCTCCAGGATAAAAATGGTGATGAAGCATATGTGTTAAAAAGACAAAAAGCCGAAAAAGCCCATAAACAGTCCTAGCTAGCTGTCATCAGAAAATTTGTAAAATTAAATTAAAGAATTTCTCAGGGATTCTCTGAACCATATCTTTTTCTCAGGTCATTTTATTTTCACTATTATTTGCAGCGATTCTAAACAGAAGTACATGACTATTGATACATGAATATTAATATTGCAATTGATTTAAGCAAAACTGACAGTGAAATTTACATATCCTAATCTGTTGTGGTTTATTTTTTTTGCACTCACAACAGAGTACAGTGAACTGGCAAGAATGTGCATATTTTTACAGGATGCTTAATAATTGAGCTAGCAAATTCAGCAAGATGTGTAGGTCTTCTTCTTAGGCTGATTTTCTACTCATCAGCCACTGCTTGATGAATTTTACTGTCTGATATTCTTAAATATTTTCTGTGCTACAAATTTCACTTAATTATTTCATGAGCTATAATATGTGACCCAGCGTAAAAATTAAGATAAAAATAACAACTATAAACTAACTACTACATACTCAACTTTGTACTACTAGTGCAATATGCTAGTATTAATGCTATAGCTTAAACCATAATAAGTAAGAGGAAGATAAAACTGGCAATAAAAAAGAAAAACGGTTAATGATAACAACAAAAAGCACGAGGCGAAGCCGAGTGTTATTTCAATTACTTTATGAGTGCTATTGATCCATAATAGCACAGGTTATCCGTACTATCACTAGCTAATAGTAGGCCAGCTTTTTCAAAAGTCTCTTGCACATTGTCCCCTACTAAGAACTACTCGAACTGTATGTTTCCAAGGTTAACGCTGTACGCGTGCGCACTTACCCGTACTATTTCACTTAGCTACCGAGGTATTTCACTTAGTTTCCACTTAGTTACTGAGGTATTTCAATTAGTTACGCGCTATTTCACTTTCCCCGTGCAATTTCAATTGAACAGCGATTTTTCCCATTCATTTACAAGGAAAAATGGAACTGATTTATTAAAAATGCTTAGAATAAAAACATTTTACAAAAAATTCTAATGATGATTGTAGTTATTATTGTCAATATTAGCACAAAAAAAAGCCTTAAAAGTTACAATTAGTTAATGAATAAAAACAAAAAAACAAAAATTACTATAATTAAGAGAAGTTTGAAAAGATGTGACATTTTCCATGCTTTCACATGGATACTACCAGCTTAGTCTACCATTACCTCAAAAAACGTAAATGAATAATAATATAGGACACCAGTCAAGCCCTGGGTTCTCAATGTTAAACACCAACACTGGTGATTTTTCTTACATAGAGTATAGACCATACAAAAGAACAGGCTAAACTTACACATAACATCTAGACTGCATGTACTAATCTCAATTACCATTATGCACACATTATATACTATTTAAATATAAATATATTTATTTATTCTGAGTATTTGCTATTGATACTTAATGTTTTTAAGAAGCAGCCAACCACATGTATATATTTCAAAAAAAATGTGTACCTGATGTATGATTATTTCTCTGAGTCATTGCCAAAAAATACTATAGAGATAGAATCAATGGCGGCATAGTAACGGACTAGGGCATACAACCATCATGTCAAAATCTGAGAAGTCTATACTATGTCGGATTTAAAATATCAAGCACACTATCTTAATCTTGGAATAGTTAATGAGTACTATAGTTTATTTAGAAAAATCTCTATCTGAAAATAAAATTTTGCATTTACCTTGTCAAATACATTATTCATAACCTTTGAAACAAAGAGTGAATGTTCTTAAAGTTCAAAACAGTGTACGTAAACACAAACTAGAAACTAGATCAATAATTACTATTCCTACTTCACAAGGTTGAGTAAAACTGTTATAATAGAATAACACTAACTAAAATTCCTTGTTTACCTTGTGCTTCACTTTCCTTCATCACAAAACTGAAGAAGAGAGTCAGAAGAAGTTGAACAAACATACTGTACTGGCCAACTGGGAATAACAGCAGCGCTGCAGACTGAGCTCTCCAGTAGACGGTAGGGCGACGACTTCTCTACATACACTAATCAACGGTGGCTAAACTACAAGTTAACTAGAACAAAAATGTCGGACAAGTGAGCGACGATTTTTTTAATCCCAGTAAGTTTTAATTTAACTTTCCCCACCTACTTCCTCTGCAGTTGTAGCTATAGCTCCTCCCCCTTAGCTAAGTGCTTGTAATCTTTCATTAGACCTGGTATCTAATAGCTAATCTAAAGTCAGTAGTTCATTGTGACTTGATCAGAAACTTTTGGATCATAAATATACTCACTACATGGAAAATTCC
>WLWD01006298.1_pt1 | contig 21087 bp, 14 predicted proteins | sample 6712731 | NCBI WGS metagenome assembly WLWD01 (sample SAMN12718690, study PRJNA576275) | sponge metagenome | isolation source: marine sponge | host: Mycale hentscheli | place: New Zealand: South Island, Marlborough, Capsize Point | collected 2014-11-01
AGCAACAAAAGAAATGGAGGTGAAAAAGGTGGCGAAACACCAGAGTGTATATAGGTACATGACTACAAGAGAAGAGCAAAGACTTAAAAAAACATTGTAGGACAAAGTATGAAATTTCACATTGTATACACTTGTAAATTAATTTGTAATACTATGCATGCACACCTCTTAGAATCATATTTCCTGTCACGGCATCTTACCTATTTGTTTCATCATGCAGCTTTGTTTCAAATTGTATTGTTCCTTTGAATCTATAGCCATATTTGCTGGTACGCCGATGTAAGGTCATTCTTCACTTCACTCACTTTTCGGATATTTAAATTATAACTTAACCTTTTAACTTGTCTAGGACAAGGGAAGGAGGAAGAATCTGGTGGCAGCATTACCACTGTGGAGAGATAGTCTCTAAGGAGTTACTTCTTCGCAGACGTGTAAGGTTACGAGCTACACCTGGCACCCATAAGGAGAATTCAGGGTGTTGGTACAAGCGTGGACACATCTTGAAACACCATGGTTCAATCCCCAGTTACATCCAAACATTAATTAATTCTGTAATGTATTTTTAAAAACCCTCTGAAAGAGAGAGGATACATCTAATAGATTCATCCTCTGCGGCATTTAGAAATTGAGTAAATCAGATACTTATTGTTTCACCCAAGGTGTTACCGTCACAAACTTCTATCAGCGGTAGTAATTTCAGCTGTGAACGGGCTATTTCAACCAAGCCTCATTCATCATCTGGAATATCGTAACCCTCTTTGCAACGTCTATAAAAAAAAATTTCTGGAGAGAATACAAATCTGAATCAGTAACATTAATAAAGTATAATATTATGTTATTTTTATCATTGTAAAAAGTAAAGCAAATTGTTGTAGCATTTTGGCTCAGCAATCAAACAAGCTTTTAGAAAAGCAGAGGAGAAAGAGAGCTAGAAATGAAGCGAATCAACTTATCCAGGTTACTGTTGTCCAGAAATCTTGACTACTTCATGATTTAAATCAGTTAGTTCAAAATATGCTGCTGTCAGCCTTTTTGCTATCTTTTATCTATTGAGAATCTTATTTATCCTATATATGTACTGTAACCCCTATCTAGCTACTGGAATCAGCAAAACGTATGCTTGTTGACCTCAACAAACACCATGACTCCTTGCATCCTTACCACCATTTGTATACAGTCTGGCGTAGCCCACCCTACGCGCGCGTAGAAGTTTGGTAAAAGGACGTCACATTTGTTATCACGCATGCGTGCAAATATTGCAAAATGAAATATTAAAAGAAAAAGAAAAAGACAATAAATATACAAAAAGTTCAGGCTACACCGTCCAGGGAGTGGGGTATGGTGGGGAGACGGTGGAGCCACAGCGATGCATTGGTAAAAGGTGTACTACGCGAAGATTGCATTCATGAAGTTTGGTGTAGTCGACCCTTTACCTTCACTTTTAATACTTATGCCAGAATTATTTGCGAGTATAACTTCTTCATTAGGATGCCAAACATCTGGAAACAGGTGGTAACCAAGCAGGCTCCCCGAAATCAGTGGCCACTAACAAGACATAATGAAGCATATGTTAACAGACTTGACCACAGTATGGTAGTTATTACAGATAGACATACATAGCCTTTCTAGTAGTTTAGAAAAGTTAGGAGGCAGAGCCTCCAGTCATTGCTAGGCGGCCCAGCATGTACTCTGGTAGAGCTGCTGGTGAAGGTTTCAACCTTTGGAGCCAATAACACTGGCACAGCATGAGCTGGAGGTGCTGGGTTCTCTTAGTAGTGACCCCCTCCCCTATTATGTGCGTTATTATGAGCTGGAGGTGCTGGGTTCTCTTAGTAGTGACCCCCTCCCCTATTATGTGCGTTATTATGAGCTGGAGGTGCTGGGTTCTCTTAGTAGTGACCCCCTCCCCTATTATGTGAGTTATTATGAGCTGGAGGTGCTGGGTTCTCTTAGTAGTGACCCCCTCCCCTATTATGTGCGTTATTATGAGCTGGAGGTGCTGGGTTCTCTTAGTAGTGACCCCCTCCCCTATTATGTGTGTTATTATCTATGCTGAGAAAGAAAAAAAAACACAAAAATATGAAATATAACAGGGCGTGTGAGACTAGTAAGGTTTCTTTTGCAAAAAGAACACTTGTGCCGTCTATAGCATGTGCTTGGATATTGCTCACGTGCGGTAATGTTGGCTTAGAGCATTTGCATGATGTAATACTACACTAAATTCCCTGGAGTGGGGTAGCCACAGGTTTCAATGTTAGCTATATATAGGACTGCTAGATAACTATGGTAACGGCTAACTTCAGCTTATAGAGCATAAACTCCATTTTACATTCAATTGTCGTTGTAATAAAGTATTATCTTAACGTGAATAATTCTAGTGGCTGTATGTCTCAAACTGCAACCCAACCACGAGTCACAACTCCATGTGGCACGGTACTCCAATGAACTGCTGATTGCTGAGAAAATCACTCGACCTGGGAAGTGTGTAGTAGGACTTGCATTGTCCAAGATATTAAGCTCTCTCAACTCACTTGGAGGTGCTGGGATGTGTAGTTCAGTGTACACTGCATGGTAATGCATGGATACAGTAGGAACATACTCTTCCATTTCTGTGTTTGGAAAACATTAATTTTGTCTTCATCAGTGACTTCGTGAAATAAAATTATATTTTTCCACCTTTTTTTTTTTTTTTTTTTTTTGCAGATTTTTGTTCACCGGGAAGATGAGCAATGTCTGTCAATACTCCGGCATGCCTGACGTACAACACTGCTCCTTCAGAATCTGATAGGACAAGGTGAACTTTCGTGCATTAGATTTATTATGTTCAGATGTGAGCCAGAATCAGAAGACACTCTGGAGAGGCGCCTACACTGTCCAACCACACTCACTACCACACTGTCCAACCACACTCACTACCACACTGTCTAACCACACTCACTACCACACTGTCTAACCACACTCACTCACTACCACACTGTCTAACCACACTCACTACCACACTGTCTAACCACACTCACTACCACACTGTCTAACCACACTCACTCACTACCACACTGTCTAACCACTCACTCACTACCACACTGTCTAACCACACTGTCTAACCACACTGTCTAACCACACTCACTACCACACTGTCTAACCACACTCACTACCACACTGTCTAACCACACTCACTACCACACTGTCTAACCACACTCACTACCACACTGACTAACCACACTCACTCACTACCACACTGTCTAACCACACTCACTACCACACTGCCTAACCACACTCACTCACTACCACACTGCCTAACCACACTCACTCACTACCACACTGTCTAACCACACTCACTCACTACCACAATGTCTAACCACTCCATACCACAAGGTCCACCACACTCACGACAACCACTGTCTAACCACACTCACTACCACACTGACTAAACCACACTCACTCACTACCCAGGACTAACCACACTCACTCACTACCACACTGGTAACCACCACTAACTACACACTTGCTAACCATCTCACTCACTACCAAACTGCCTACCACACGTCTAACCCAACTCACTCACTACCGCACTGTCGAACCACACTCACTACAACACTGGTATAACCCACACTCACTCTCCACTACCACACTGTCTAACACACTTGGCTTAACCACATCACTCTACCACACTCACTACACACCTGTCTAAACACACTCATTTCACTGCCACACTGTTTAACCACACTCACTACCCACAGGGCTAACCATCCCTCATACCACCATGTCTAACCACACGGTCTAAAACCACATCACTACCATTTACTGTCTACCCCACACAACTCATACCACACTGTCTAACACACTCACTACCACACCTGACTACCATCATCACTCACTACCACACTGTCTAACCACCTCGACTCACAAAACATGACTAACCACACTCAACCCACTGTTAACCACACTCACCTCAATTGTACCACATGTCGTAACCACACTCCACTCACGACCACACTGTCTAACAACACCACTACCCACGTTAACCACATCACTACCACATTGTCTAACCACACTCAAGACCACACTGCTAACCACACTCACTTACCACACTTGGAATAAACCCACACGCACTACCACCCACTGTCTAACCACCTAACTACTACCACACTGTCGATAACCAACTTCACTACCACGTATAACCACACTCCACCTCACTACCACCACTGACTAACACAATCACTCATACCCACGTCTAACCACATCCTCACTTCACTACCACACTGTCAACCACACTCCCTCAACCACCCTGTCTAACCACACTCACTACCACACTGCCTAACCACACTCACTCACTACCACACTGTCTAACCACACTCACTACCACACTGTCTAACCACACTGTCTAACCACACTTACTACCACACTGCCTAACCACACTCACTCACTACCACACTGTCTAACCACACTCGCTACCACACCGTCTAACCACTCACTCACTACCACACTGCCTAACCACACTCACTACCACACTGCCTAACCACACTCACTCACTACCACACTGTCTAACCACACTGTCTAACCACTCACTCACTACCACACTGCCTAACCACACTCACTCACTACCACACTGCCTAACCACTCACTCACTACCACACTGTCTAACCACACTGTCTAACCACACTCACTACCACACTGCCTAACCACACTCACTCACTACCACACTGTCTAACCACACTCGCTACCACACTCGCTACCACACCGTCTAACCACTCACTCACTACCACACTGCCTAACCACACTCACTACCACACTGCCTAACCACACTCACTCACTACCACACTGTCTAACCACTCACTCACTACCACACTGTCTAACCACACTCACTACCACTGCCTAACCACACTCGCTACCACACTGTCTAACCACACTCACTACCACACTGTCTAACCACACTGTTCATTACACGCTTTAGTTAGAAGTAATGTACTGTACAGAATTGAATGATATAGAGTGGGAGTGGTTTATCTTGTGTTGTTTGAAGCTTTACCCTTAGCAGGAAGTTCGGGTGGTTTGTTTAGTGGCATGTATTTCCAGCCGCATGCACCACTGCATCATGAGGTGCAAACACTAGAGCTCGAATGTAGCAGATGGGTGGGTGTGGTGGCTGTGGGTATATCAAAAACCTTTCATGAATTTAAAAAGTTTTCTGGTATATTTTAAAAACAACAACAGTGTTTGTTATATCTGGCCGAGGCCAAAATAAGTAGGACAAATGAGGAGACCCATTCTGACCAAATTATTCATAATTTCTTTTTTAGCCTTCTTCTTTTTTTTACTCATTAGATGTATTCTTTCTTTCACAGGCTTGTTTTTAATACAGAATTAAAAATATTTGGTAGCTAACAATACACCTACCTAACAATGGCGGTATCATCAACTCAATGTTAAACATAACAGTCCTAGTACTATCCAACCTGCAAATGTGAGAAAGAGACGTGATCCTCAGGTATCAGTTACCACCACACACCTTTCCCTGGGATCAGCTGCCTTATCATCCTATTAACTATTAGTGTTCTCTGAGGCTGTTTAGAAGAGTGCCACCAATTCACCAAATGACGCAATAGCAGTTGGGCTATAGGGTTCTGTCTGATTAGGGGGTGAATTCTCACCCTCGGGTGATCAATTCAGTGCAGTTGAGCCTAAACATGGCATGCCCAACACAGTTTCTAGACCATAATAGGGAGCGTGGGACCTCCAAAATTAGCACTATACCTTTCCCCATCAACTTGAGATGTAGTAAGTCACTTTGTTTGAAAACACAATAAGATTATATACAAGCATTTGAGGGCAATTATGTCAAACATGTCACATACACACTTTTAAATAAAAAATGAACAACAATAACAACAACAAAACATCTACTTGCTGTACTGGGAGAACTAGGACGGGAAATTATATTGTAGATTGCTGTTTCTCCTTCTTACGTTTCACTAGGACCAATATTGTTATGATGCCAGCAATCACCAATGCTGCTGCTGCTAATACTCCAACTAGTACTCCAACTAGTACATCAACTTGCACTCCAACTACAACAAACAGAAATCAAACTAAATAAATAGTAATTGACCAGAATATCTTAACCCTCATGGGCAGAGTATATGTGACAGGCTCTGGGAAAAGGTACAACTTTGCGCCATACATTTTTTGTAGTACAAGCTATAATGCGAGATAAGGTCAAAATATTGGAATTTCTTCTTTTTTTTTATACTATAGTCTTTATCTTTCCCCCCACCTTTGGACAAAATTTGAACGCCTGATTCAGTCTGCAAGTAGTCCTACTAGCGCCTCAAAAACACTCAGTAAGAAGACGAAAACAGGAAGTAAATGTTTGAGACACGTTTTCTCAGAAATATTTTTGTACTATAACTTAAAAAAAAAATTTCCCCCCCCCCCCCCAAAAGTTGTACCTTTTCCCATTGATCCATGGGTTTGAGGAATTATGTATCGCTGGTCAAGACAGAGCAGAGTCTGAGGGAAAAGCAAGTTGTCTAGCGATAATTCAAAGAGTTCCCTTGGCTTAATTATTTTATGCCATAGCTACCATTTCAAGCAATGTACGGTAAACCACCTATAAGGAGTGGATATGCTGTTTTAACATGACATATCACATAATTCTGTAACCATAATATCATTTGTGCATCTGTTCTATTTGGCCAATAAAATTCTTCTGTAATATTATGCATTTTCTGCAAACTATTTTGAATGGTGATTATCATCTTGTTGAGGGTGTGATGTAATTATTACCACATGGTAGTTACTAAGCAATTATAATATGCATGTAAATTAAATATATATCTGGGCTTCATACAGGATTTTTTTCTGGGTGGGGTGGGAGGGGGAGGGGGGGGGGGGGGGGGGGGGGGGGGGGGGGTAATGCTAGTATGACCAGCTGCTTTGTCCAGAGGTACTGGGATTTTTCCAGAAACATTTAAACTTTTGATCCTCGTCCTTTCAGTTGGAACAGCTAGTTGAAAGATCTTCAGCTATCTCATGGAAACCCATGTACGCAACAGTTCGGCTCATGAGAATTGCCATTGAGGGTCCTGAGCTTTCGGCTGAAAACTTTCATGAAGTTTTCAAACAAAAATATTGAAAAAAGTAAAAAAATTGAGCTTCAATTTACTTTTTTAAATAATACAATTATTTTGCTCTGAGTTACCATTTATTAAAATATATTGGGGGCGTGAATTACAGCCCCTCCCCCCTCTGAATGAAGCCCTGGATATATGTATATGATTCAGTCATTCTCGGCTGAAATAATTCTAATAATAGCAAATTTTCTTGTTGTATAAGCCAATGTTGTTAATTAAACTTAACCTGACGTTTTAACTTCTTGCTGAAGTCCTATATGCGTATATATATATATATATATACACACAACTATTTCAATTTAACACCCTTTAAGTTGTCTCACTGTCACTCACTGCTCACCAAATTTACACCATCACACACACACACATACACACCAGTGGAATCTGGAGCCTTCTTCAGAACTGTGAGGCAAGATCCGTGTATGATGGAGTAGTGGTCCTCTTCATACACCAGCACAACCACATAGCTGTTATTGGCTTCTCTGTCAAACGTCACTGGCTTGCCACACGTAGCCGACAGTCTGGCCATGGCTATCGGAGGACCACCTTCTGTCTGGCCGTGAGCCTTGAATATGAGTATCTCTAGAGGCAGTCCTGATGCACAATGGCAGCTTATTTCTAGTTTGTCATCACGTGGTGTCTGAACGCATTGCTGGACAGGAAGATGTAGATCTATTTAGAAAAGAACAAGCATTGTGATTGCAGTGTCTGCTAGTACAAGTTCTGCCTTGTGTGTCAGACACATTAACTAACCTAGTTGAGATTCATTGATTTGGAAATTTCTCAAGTCCGCTGGACATTCAAAGACCTGTCCATTCTTCTCCGTAGCATATGTTAAGACTATATAACGTTGACTGGGTAGTCCATCTACTGTGAACCCTAGCTCTGCATCTTGCTTACTCTTCACAATATAACGAGGATTGGTAAATGCAGCTGGGTTGTTATCCTCTCCAACAATGACATATAAAACACCATGGGCGTCAGGTATTTCCTCAAAATTAGATATCAAGTAAAGTTGATTAGTTCTGGTGTTTTCAGGGATGGTAAAAGTTGCTATAACTACAGAAACAACAACAGCAAGCAAGCAAGAATGAATTGGTGGCAATTTTGCATTTTCAGATGTATTGTATTGGCGAACAAGCACTTACATTGCAACGGCTCAGAATTTCCCCAAACATTCACTGAGTGTATTTTCAGCATAAGCTGGTCAGTCGGCCACTGCACGAAGTCACGCGAGGTAAAGTTGCAGGTCAGCAAGGAGGTGTTGCAGATCACTGTGTAGTTGGACGGCTCGTTAATAGACGTGTTACTACTCTCCGGCACAAACATTTCAACTCTGTAGCTATGTGTTCGTCACTAGCCTGTTTACAGCCCACTTCACATATAGTGTATCACCCATCAACTGCACATCCTGCGACGTAATAGTGGGAAATTCTGCAGATACAGCAGAAATATATCCACAGTAAATCAGTTTCATACAGACTATGAGAGCCTTGGGATCCCCACCCCCCCCCACCCCCCCCAATTATTTTTACCCCAACGAAATATTTCAAAAATATTAATCAGGAATTCATTTAGGAATTAATCTAAAGGGGGCGTGACTGAGCTTTCGCTATCTTAAGGGGTCACAACTTTCACACCTAATTAATATGGCAGATAACTTTTGATTTAATAATTTGCAATCACCTTCATTATTCACATTTTAACTTTGCTTTTTGCTTACGAAAGTTTAAAATGTTTCAAGGGGGCAAGCGTCCCCTTGGCCACCCCTAAAATGAATCCCCCCTGTTAATGATGAGTATAAATAGCCTGATACTAAGAATAATATCCACCACTTTTTCAAAATCAGCACTTCTCTCTCTTCCTGTCCTTCAATACCAATTCATATTAGAACATGGTGGATGCAGTTTTTGTATTGTGACAGACGGACTGTATATTGCTTAGGTCCTTCAGAGAGGGACACTATTAACTTAAGTTCCTGCCTTGAGGGCAGGGACACTTAGTGTCCCTCCGATTGCGTTGTTAGGAGCAGTCGCTATGTTCTAAATTAGTTAGGCACTGCACAGCCGTCGTGAACTACTGTCCTCAGGCCCCAAGTAGCATCCTTGCTGCGCTTGCGACGCTAAAAACAGTAGTTCTCTAGGTGGTAGTGCCTAACTATTGTCTAAGCTTTCATCTGACAAAATCTGTTTCACAGTTGTGACTTCCTCATATCATGCGGTTAAACTGTTTTTTCAAGACTCTACACTCCCCTCTCCCCCCAGCGAAAAATTGTGGTAATAGTAGCTATTGATGTGCTCCATCACAAATGATGAGTAAATCTTTGTGCACAAGTAATTCAAACAACAGGGTAAAACATTTAAATATATTTGATAAAAGTTTGCACATTACAAGAATTAGATCTGGATGGCAAAATAACCAAAAGCCTATGTACATGTATGTAGTTGGCCTGAAATGAGTGCACTAGCTCCATTCACCTAGTTAGGAAAGCATCATTCAATTCACTTATTCTTAAAAAGTTCCTGAACTACACACTAGCCTGGTTTTTCCTTTAGTTTTCAAAAGCAATCTTTTAGGAAAACAAATGTAGCGCAGAAGTCCTTTCGGTAATTGAGAATTGGCCATTTCTACACTATAAGGAGTCATTTTTAGTAAGTTCTATTTTTAATATTTTTTTCATTGTGTTGTTTGTCAAGTTCACTAATTAAATGAACATCAGGTGTAGTTAAGTGGGTGTGGTCATGTGGGAGTGGCTCTATGGGTGTGGTTATGGCCGCACTAATCCAATTGGGCTTCCTACACCCCTGCGTTGATAGTTTATTAGCCAACAAATATGGAGTTCTTTATATTGACAGCTTATAAAAAATAAACTGACTATCTAAATGACCACTAGCTCCTCACCACAAACACTTAGCTACTATAGCTTTTCAGGCTTTGCCACAGTCACTAGCATAAACAAGAGAGTCTTATTTTAGGGTTAGGCTCACAACTGTGCAATAATTCCTTAGAAATTCTTGTTTGTTTGTTGTTGTTGTTTTTGTTATTATTTAATACCCCCTCACCCCCCCCCCACGTCAAAAAGTTGGGGCGAGTGGTAACTATGGTATAAAAACCCTTTATCATACACAACTTAAAAAAAACAAAAAAAAACTGGGCTGTTTTTATAAGGCTGGTAATATTATTTATCTGTTTGTGCCATCTGTTAAATATGAAAGTTCACTTTATTCGAAAATCAATAGTCGAATGAATTTCAGATATTATGACATGACCAGAAATAAGTATGACCCACACACAACTATGAATAATGATGTCTCAAGTCAATATACACCACACTATTCATTAGCACTAACTTTAGCTGTATCACATAACACCTTCACACATACTCACACACACACACTTGTTCACATGGAAAACCTAACACAAGACGTGCATTTCCCAAGTAGCTTTTCTGTTGTAGTATTCAGTATTAAGTTATTGTGTCTCTTGACAACAAGCACTCAGATACCAAAAGATCAACAGCTTTTTAAAAAAAATTACATCTGGTAAAGGGGTTTCAATGTTGTAGCAACCACTCATCCCAGAAGTGATCATACAATCTCAAGTCTAAAGCTAAAGTTGCACTTGCTTGGTCCTGTAGCTACAGAAAAAGCTGAAAGATATCCTAAATAGCGGTATTTTTAAGAGATAAAAAGAGTCTGTGCGTGTGTTTAAGGGGCATACGTATCATCCATACATATATAATATTCATTGAAAATATACCCGATTTTCAATAGTCCACCCCTAACACTGAATCTGTCTCGCCCACTCACATTATATGGTGACAATGTGCTAACAATGAATATAGTGCAGGAACACACAATGCACAACTGAATGAAAAAATTGTGATTTCACCTGTTTTAACAAAGAAGACGGTGCCTAACATTTCTAGTGAACTCATCAATACCAGGGATTCATATAGGATTTGTCACTAGAGAAGATTGGTCGAGTCACAAAACAAACTGTTTAGCTGCCAGTTTTTGTCCCAAACTTCCCGGAGACCATTTAAGAATGCTTTACATCAACTTACCACACAAAAACTGGGAAACAATGTCTCATAAGTAAGAAATAAGTCTTGGGCACTTTAACAGAAGTGAAAACAATAACAAAAAAACAAAAACAAAAAAGCAATAAAATGGTGGGTTATGGTTAGAGAAAGAAGAAGAGTACTGTTTGCCATTGACGCAGCTAATTTCAACTGCATAGGATGTACAATGTACCATCAGAGTACTGCTAGATACTATCCTGAGGGTTCAATCAATAAATACTTCAATACGCACAAACACACACAGCATTGATAGGAGCTAGACTTGATTATTCTATTATATCACTCGTAAAAATGATTAATATAGCTGTGGGTTGGGGCATTCGTTTTAAACGTGATGTGGATTGAATTGAAAGAATAGTGAGCTATTATGGAGGGTTCCCCTTGCACGGCTACTTTTGAATAAAAGGAGCTAGAGGTCAAAGGGCATGCCGGGATTCTCCTTTTTATACCCGGACCTCTGAAAGGAGTTGAGAATGTGGTAAACAAGGCCACAGATTTCAAAATACGGAGAATACCATTGAACTTTACATGCAACATCTACGTAAATCAAATACGCTATTCATACTGATCATTAATAGTTTTTTTGATTCAGTCAAGGTAAAAAAAAAATTAGTGATGGAAGGGGGGATCGAAGGGCTCCCACAGTCTGTATGAAACTCTGAATACATAACACTTGTGACATAACTCACTTGAAGTCCAGACAGCAACCACATTCCTGAACAAAGGTGGTTCAAACATTGCTTCACATCTTATATAGAAGACTTCATTATCATTAGGGAAAGAGGAGGCATTTTGATTCCAGACAGCTAGAGGCTGGGATCCTGTAGTGAGGACTCCAGGAAAACTGAGATTTAAGTTATCCACATGAAACTTCACGCCTACAGATGACGTCAAGTTCCCTCTGCAATAGCATCCTATGGTCTCTCCTTCATAATCATAGCTACATGCTATAGCTGGAAAAAATTTGCAATATTATATATAAATATATATTTATTCCACCCTAGATATCTTCACAATGATTTTCAAGGCTGTTATTTCACACTGTATCCTTGGCAAGCTCATTACCCTTGTAGTTACAGCAGCAGCTATAATATCTGCTGGGAGTGTGGGTAGCCCCTAAATGGGTAGCTCCTACAACCAACTTGACAAAGTGAATTGCCAACCACTATTATAGCAGTGTCAAAGATATCTAGTATGGAATATACCACTCATTACACTCTGGCAGAGTGATATGGCCAGATATTTCACTCTCAGGCTTTATTTTCAGAGTGATATGGGTAGATATTTCACTCTCCTCAGGCCTCTGGATCTGAAAATAAATTAGCCTGCTCAGTGAAATATTTCACCACATCACACTCTGACTGATGTATTAAGTAGTATTAATTATATATATATATATATTTAGCTAGAGTAATATCATATTAGACTAAGTGCTTGATGACTGTATTTAGCTAGAGTAAAATCATATTAGATTAAGTGCTTGATGACTGTATTATACGATTATGGGGTTGAAGTGACTCTAAATTTAAAACAACTACATTGAGTGCTACAACCTTATTTAGTTCATCATTCTGAATAGACTTTATTGAATGTCTAACGAAAGACTATGCTCAAGCTGTCAAAACATCACCTCATTAAAATGAATTAGGTAGTTTAGATAGGTGGAGCCGATGTTAGTCCCTTATTGGGTGTGTGAAATCTAACAAACACTGTTTAGTCTACATGCTGAATGAATCCCTACATTCTTATCATGCTATATTATATAAATATATATTTAGCTAGAGTAAAATCATATTAGATTAAGTGCTTGATGACTGTATTATACGATTATGGGGTTGAAGCGACTCTAAATTTAAAATTACTACATTGAGTGCTACAACCTTATTTAGTTCATCATTCTGAATAAACTTTATTGAATGTCTAACGAAAGACTATGCTCAAGCTGTCAAAACATCACCTCATTAAAGTGAATTAGGTAGTTTAGATAGGTGGAGCCGATGTTAGTCCCTTATTGGGTGTGTGAAATCTAACAAACACTGTTTAGTCTACATACTGAATGAATCCCTACATTCTTATCATGCTATATATATTTATATATATATATATATATTTAGCTAGAGTAAAATCATATTAGATTAAGTGCTTGATGACTGTATTATACGATTATGGGGTTGAAGTGACTCTAAATTTAAAACGACTACATTGAGTGCTACAACCTTATTTAGTTCATCATTCTGAATAGACTTTATTGAATGTCTAATGAAAGACTATGCTCAAGATGTCAAAACATCACCTCATTAAAATGAATTAGGTAGTTTAGATAGGTGGAGCCGATGTTAGTCCCTTATTGGGTGTGTGAAATCTAACAAACACTGTTTAGTCTACATGCTGAATGAATCCCTACATTCTTATCATGCTATATGCTCATGAATATCTATTCAAACTATCTTGTCAATTAATTAGTCACAATAATATTAAGTATAATCAGATTCAGGCAGTAAAGTCGACCTATGTGAAGGGTGTATTTTGGGCTATGGAATTTAGCGAAATTCTTTTAAGCTATTCCAAAATTATTTTAACTTTCATTTACAGATGACCACATTAATTAAAAACATGAGTAAAATGTTAAAGTTTTGTTCAGCTATTATGCTACAACTTGATTTAATATTTAAGGCAACCTCAAGTATGCATTTGGCATGTAGTCTATATTATATAATGCAGTAAGATATATACAATTTTCATCAATATAGTTTCTAAATAAGTCACAAAAATAAATAATATTGGTATTTGAATCACGGGTCATGTTTTAATATTATTAACATGGAATATGTAATACATTTGATATATAAAAATATTAAACAGATTAGCTACATGCCAATGTATTATTATGATGTTTACTGCAAATTATTATGTAGTTGGAGTAAATACATGTTGTATCTTTTGTGCATTAGTTTTCTATAAAGAGGCCATTTATTTTGTTAAAAAAATTTAAATATTTTTTAAATGGCTAAAAAATATATAGTCCTCAAATTTTCTAGCCAACAAAAATAACTGCAGTAATGAGTCTGATTATAGTGGGTTATAAAATGGATATCAAGACTGATTTATTGGCAAGACAGTTTGAATAGATATTCATGGGCACATAGCATGATATAAGAATATAGGAATTCATTCAGTGTGTAGACCAAACAGTGTGCTTGTTTGATTTCACACATCCCATACAGGACTAATTATATCTGCCACCTCCTACAATCTCAAGAAATGACTCCCCCCAGGTTGTACAAGTGTTTACTGCACGAGAAACTTGTTGCTATGGTATTCACATATGGGCAGTACATAATAAATTTATTATTCACTGGATACCACTGAATATCACTCATCTGATTGGCCATATTTATGCTCGTGTCTGTGGCACTCGTGTAAATACTAAGCCAGCAGACTCATGATATTCTCCTGCATCAAATGAATGATATCTATATATTGCATTCTAGATCCAGTAATAAACATAATTTATTTTTAAAAATTTTACTTGTTACAGTTATTTTACACTGGTAAATAGAATTTTACACAAGCAAATAGAATAATTTAAACCAGATATTTTCCTGAGCTTCTGTTAAATGTCCCAATGAAGACTATACACATCCAAGCATTATTGTAAACTTCACTGTAACAAAAATAAGTAGGGGGCCAGCGTGATAACTCTGAACACAGGTGACTGGGAAAATATTGCCTTAAGTCACATCTTGTTTACTTTAATACATTACATTACCTATGTGGCAACAGGTACTAGGCCCTGTTCAGTACATAATAAAAATACTTCAAATGATGTACTCCACACCAAACATGTGAGGCATGCTGTTTGCACCTAAATTGATATTAACTATTAATGTTTAGTGAGTTTTAATTACTTTGATTTGAACTTCAAACCAAGAAAATTAATGTAAGTAAATGCTTATGTTGTGTCCGTATACATATATAAGAAAATCATATTTCATAATGCAATGAACAAGCTTGAAGGAGTAAGCTCACATTATTAACAAAACAGATGTGGCCTTTGATAACCCTCAAAAATTAAATGGTCTAATTTAGACAGCATATTGTGTTTAGTTTTGTTTTTATTCTTGTTTTTTTGTTGTGTTGTTGTTTTATAGTAATGGCATTAAAGTACCCTAGGTTACCAAGATGTAGCCATTTGCATGCAAAGGGAAATATGCAGGAATTTATACTGGATTGTTTGCTTGGGGGCTGGCGGGGGAGGGGGGTTATGTGTATTAAAAACACTAATTTGGAGTGTCTATTTTGTCTTTGTCAGTTTTTTTAGTCTACAAAATCCTTTCCCTGTGAAAATATCAGAGCTAGGAATTGTGGACTGTGAAAGAAGTGTTACACAAACTTATGGTAGAGTTAGGCTATATTTTTACCATAATATAATATTCTTAATTCAGCCAGTGGAAAAACTTTAGGGGAAGAAAGTATATTTTGAGGGAGAAATTGAATGTAAGGAGGGGCTAAAAATTTTTTTTTTATGTCAGTGCAGGTCTCCCTTTTTTGTAACTGTCCACATAATTATTTTGATGCATCTAAATTCTTTAAGGTGAGGATGTAAAACCACAGTTTACTCTTCTGTTGTTATAGCTGTCTTCACATAAATAATGGAGCACTTTTGGCTATCAAGCTCCTTATATTAACCACGTAGAAATCAAATCTTTACTGCTGCACATCTACAATTAGTACCATATTCTACCACCAGATCAGACATTTACCCTTCCTTCTTACTTACATTCTTCACTTAAAAATTATATATAATTCCATCTGGTAGTGAGTGATTCTCTCATGCTTGTGTGATAATATATTCACATTTCCTGTACTTTGTTCAATATAAACACATTTAAGCTAAGTTGTCTGTGCGTTTATAAATTAGCTGAATATAGTACATAATGCAAAATAGATAGAATAGTAGCTATACAGATATGACAAGAGAAATGAAAATCTCTGACAAAGCAATGTATTTTTTTAATTGCTACTAAGACTCTTATAAGAACATGTGGGTGTCTAGTGCCACAAAGCTGGAAAAATAAAAAAAAATAAAAAGAAAGAAAGAAAGAAGCTCCCAGGCACACACACAAACATACACACAAAATGTAGTTGCTGCAATGAAGTTTGATATAAAATTGTCAAGGATCATGATTATGATTATTGTAGTAGTTGGGTGGAGAAAAATTATTGTTTTTAAATTCATTCGCCCACTTCAGTTTGTTTGTCTTTTATGAAGATTCATGACATGTTTATAACTTTTTGCAGCAAAGTAAGGTGGATCAACACATTTTAATTATAACAATTGTAATAATTATTATAATTGTCATACTTGGCAATGTTAACTAGGGGATATTCAGCAGCATACTTAATATAATAGTTGCACTTTCCATAAAACTGGTATAGAACATTTATTACAAAGATCCATTAGAAATAATCATTCAAAGCGCTCAGTTCCATTTAGAGTAAATAATAATGTGAATTTTTCAAGAGAAAGTAGGAAATTGGATATAATGTTAATAAAATATTAAGTGCCAAAATTAATGAGCCACCCTAACCTGGGCTTTTTTTTTTGTTAATAGATGCTAGAGGTTTACTATAATGATTATGTATTAAATTCAGTGTACACTGACATCAATGGTTGCAATTAGACAGTCAGGTTTGAACCCCAATCTGCCAGATTTTTTTTACTACTCTACCAGGTCACTACAATTTGAAATTTCCTATCCATGAAACACAAATCAATTTAAAAGTGTACACTGGGAATGTACTACATGTAGCACTTCCTGTATCTGCATTGATTGGAATGCTGGCTTGCAAACTTTATCAAATTGATTTGTGTTTCATGGATAGGAAATTTCAAATTGTAGTGACCTGGTAGAGTGGTAAAAAAATCTGGCAGATTACTTTTTTTTCCCCACACAGACTTCTATGGTGTTTATACCATTTTGTAGCAAATGAATGCTTTACAACATTTACTAAAATTACTATCACAGTGCCTTGCCGCTACACTCTGTGAATCCTGACCATAATCAAACTTGAAATGTCAATTATTACATCAGCCGCACAGTTTGCACATGTAGATGATGAGCTCTAGAAATGTGAGGGAGAGTCTGACATTAATGCAGAAGAAGAGGGAGGGGAAAAACCACTAGGATTCCCCTTGCCAAATCAAGCTTCCAATTCCCCTAATCACACACATATCATAAGAAAATTTTGATCCTTTAGTTAATTCATTTGTAAATTGCTGCATGTGTATATATCTAAACTATACACACACCCCCCCCCCCCCCCCCTCCCCCTCCCCTTCCCTAAGACAAAATTCCTATCCCTGGTCAACCAGCATCATGCATTAATCAGTGCCAAAGTGATCCACACTACAGCAGACACTAAAAAATCTTTCTTCGACCTCAGTTTACTTGGTAAGTAGCTAGCTACCAGTCTTGCTTAATTTCCCTTTGAGTTTTGAAGAGCCATTCTTAGAGGCAGATATGTCAAAAGTGATAGTTGAGGATTAGGAGCAGGATAGATATTCTTCAACAGAGTATCAGATATGGATTGTTTAGCTTTAGATCACTCTGATGTTGGCTATTCTATGACTCTAGTTACACAATTTTTGGCTAAATTGGTCTGGTTTCATCGGCAAGGCCCTGTGATAATTTTGCAGACCCAGCTGGGAAGCATTCATTATATGCTACAGATAGAGTGGCGGCAGCGTTGACTTATTATTGGTGCGCCGGAATTCTTTAACCTAGCTACTTCCGTTTCAGTTATAGTTTTCAGCATCAGCGTGTTACCAAGCTGCTATAAAAAAAGCCCATTTAGGAGTAGAACTTCCTGGTCCGGCGTTCTACAATTTTTCTGAAGCTAGAAAATTGTCGAAAGCAATGGAGAAAGGTATGTAACTCGAAGTATTTCGTACCCTATATTATTAGGATTTCTACTATTATAGCTATTGCAGGTGGACCTTTCGTACTTTCACAGCTTGTTACTGATCTACGAGATGTGGTTGAAAATTGGTTTATGTTTGGTATTATTCTGAAAATACCGTACCCCGAAATGAAGCGCATTGAAGCGCAATACAGGGGAGACATTGAGAAATGCAAATTAGAAGTGTTACAATTCTGGCTTCAAATGAATTCCGGATCATCGCCCAAAAAAATGGCCTGTTATCTTGTGCTGAGCCTTAGGATTTCCAATTATAACAAGCTAGCTGATGCTATGCAAAATAAATATGGTATTTCATCTGAAGACACTTCATGTAAGTCATAATATAATGTCTACTTAAAAAAATATGAACCAGCGTGTTGATGTTGACTGGTGGTCAAGAAATCTGTAAGATTAAATTGGTCCAGTCTCATTATATTTTGTTTATGATCTCAATTTTGGTAACAAATATTAGAATGATTTGCAAAATAGTTTCGCCCAATTTATGTAAAAGTGGTAGCTGCATATAGGTATAGTATTTCCAAGTTGAGTTGGCACGGTAAAAACCATTAATCAGAAGTAGCTATGCTTCCGGGGTTAGTACCATTCAAAAGCTCGTGTCGAAGCGGTCCAGAAAATTCCCTTTAAAAACGTCAGAGCTAGTGGGAAAGTGCAGTTTCAATACTCCATAGAAAAGTCTATGGGAATAAATAAAACCACACGCTTCCCGTGCTATATACACGCGCGAATTTAGTCACACGCTCAAACTGGACCAACCACGTGGGCAGTGAGACAATTGTAAACAAAAAGCAGTCGTAGTTTGGTTACTTCGTTTCTACCCTTCTGCTTGACATTCTGGTTCGTTTTAGGCTCTGGACTTTGTTGCTATTCAAGGCTGCTCAACAAGAGCAAGCTACAATGTGAGGTACGTTTGTAACATGAGTTGTTTGTCCATTCAGATTTTCTTACCACTTAAATACGGCCTATTTATTTATAAACTCAGCCAATAAGATAATAAGATATCTAATTCATTATAGACTCTATATGCCACTATTTATGCTTTAGCTGTCCATTACTCCTCATATTTATATACTGTACTAAGTTCTCTATGGTTATGGGGAATGCTCTTTAACACCCTCAAACTTCAAGTGCTGCTTGTAGCTACCACAATCTCATGTCATCATAAAGTTATATATAATATATATATATATATATGTCATCATAAACTTTTATTAACCCATTCACCGGCACAAGTGCCTAGGCACTCAAGGATGATATAATGCGGGGGGGGGAAATATTTTCCCCCTAAATGATAAATGCTAAAGCTTAGCTGCAGCGTCCAGAGCACGGCTAATGTGTTATTCTATTGCATGTATTTTTAGAATAGAAATAGCTACTACGTAACTAAGGTAGTCGGGCTAAAAATAAACTTGACGTTAGATCGAAAAATGGTGATAAATTTGTCTACAACTGAAGTGATGAATCTTGTCTGTGATGACGTTCTCAACTGCGAACGTGAGCGGGAAGGGGTACAGGAGCTATATAACTACTGCAAAGGTACTACTGTCGAGGATAGAGAGTTGGACTTGCTTGCTAAAGCTGTCATTTCGTTGCCAGTTGAGGAAACAACTAGTTTTCAACTTGAGAGCTTCTAGAGCACTGTAGGTAGCGAACATAGCAGCAGCTATGTCAAAGAGGATATGGACCTTGATATTCCAGGTAAGAAAAACAGCTATTTACGCAGTATATTTGAGGGGAAAAAAGTAAGGAACAGTTATGGCGGTAAGTTTTATTATGCCTAATAGCTTTCCAGGAATATGCGTTAATTTGGTCACTGCTGTAAACCTTTTTTACAAACTCCCAGCAATGAGTAATGATTTGACTGAGCTACCTTTGGTCTCTGAATTACTTTGGACTTCTCTATTCATTCAAAGGATGATGTCTTTACTTCTGCAAGGTCAGAATATTGAGATGATGGTAATACTGATTATGTTGAAAGCAAAAAGGTTGACAAAGTATTGAATGGATGAAAAAAGAGGAGTAGAGGGAGGAGTGAGTATGTGCAGAAGACTGAAATTGTTAGAGAAATATTATTTTACTAGCAAGTACCCCGCCACACCGTGGCACTTGACACATTGCAAAGTAAGAATGCAGTAGCACAAGTACATTGCTATCATTCTCTACAGTTGGGTAAGGTCACATCAGTTTTCCCCTCTTGCTCTATATTTTCCCAAACTATCTCATTTCTGTATCTCCAACCTTTCTTAATTTCAGCTCTTCCTTATTGAGTCAAGGAGTCCTTTCTCTCCTTTGTCTACCTCTCCTGCTTCTGAATTTTCTGTCTTTCTAGCTATCATCATTGTGGACTTAGGCTTTGTGAAACTTTTAACTTCTGCTTTTCTACTTTCACCTTTCTTTTTTAAACTTACACCGCCTTTACTCAATGATTCGATTCCACCCGGTTTTTAGTACAATATTAATCGTTCCTTTTTTACTTTTCTTTCGTACTTTCTCCTTCTTTTTATTACACCACCTTTCCTCGTCAATTCCACCGGCTAATTAACCGCTTTTTTGCCTTCTCTTTCGCATTTTAACCTTCCTTTTTGAAACTTACGCCAACTATCCACGTCTGTTCCACCCGCTTTTAGTTACAATTTTAGTAATCACTGTCTACTGATTGTGACAACACTTTACCCGTTCTCTTGTTTCTTGGCCACTCTCGTCTTCTTCCATTATCGTTGTACCTGGTTAGGTTGCAAATGAATTCACCTACCAAGTAGTCTAGTGTAGCCAAACCCTTCACTTCTTTATAACTGTGTTCTTGATTTACTTGGTAATTCAGCGCTAGTTCATGTAAGCTCTCTCCTGTTTTTGTGCCACTCCCGCCTACTGTCCATTTTATTTGTGCCGGAT
>WLWD01005089.1_pt1 | contig 21086 bp, 19 predicted proteins | sample 6712731 | NCBI WGS metagenome assembly WLWD01 (sample SAMN12718690, study PRJNA576275) | sponge metagenome | isolation source: marine sponge | host: Mycale hentscheli | place: New Zealand: South Island, Marlborough, Capsize Point | collected 2014-11-01
AAAAAAAAAAAAAAAAAAAAATTAATTCTTAACTATTTTTCTAATTGGATTTATTGAAAGGTAGTTTTTGCCCACACCTTAGTTTTGACTTAAATCACTTGCCCTCGCTTTAGCACAAAACTAGAAAATCATTTTAAGGAGCTATCATAAGCAATGCTTGCACAAGTGACTTAATTGAGCCCTTAACTACAAAAAAACAAAAACAAAAACAAAAACAATAAAAACCACTTGTGGTTTAGTTGACTTATTTTGAACTTGTCTAGAGTTTACTGATTGAGGTCTGTTGTCCTGACCTACACTTGGATGCAGTTGGGAAAGAGTTCTACTCTGATACTATCAAGGTTGGTGGCAAGCTCACTCTTACAATACAAGTAACAAAACAGTACAATTGAAAGAAGCTTCAGTTCTGCAAATGTCTAAATATGGCTGCACAAAAGAATGCATCAAGCAAGGATGTACGCTTGTCAATGTTTACAAAAAGAACAGATGGGGTGTGTGCGTTCCAATTAGAGCTAATGACTTGTACAAAAAAAAACACCAGTGGACTGAAGAGTAGGAAGACAAATTGAGTTGGTGTGGCCATTATAACCACATCCACTAGATCACACCCACTCATTCATTCAATTAATGAATTGGATTGATAAAAAAGACAAAGTAGGAGCTTATTTTTTGTCAAATGAATCAAACACTTTTAGTCTATGCTGCTTATTTGTACTGGTATCTAACATAGCTCCTCTCACTTTGTAAAAGTTATCTACATCCCTGATTAGATATGCAAACACTGGATCTAGTAATTAGATAAATAGACACTGGATCTAATAATGAATTCAGCAACTACATAAATACTGGATCTAATAAATTAGCAAACACTGAATCTTGCAATCAGACAATAAACAAACACTGATCTGGTAGACAAAACTGGTTTTAGTGAACAAACCATAATTTGGTAACTAGCCAATACTTCTAGAAAACCCAACTCAGAAGCTACGGGCTCACCTCCTTACGAAGTTGAGGCTGACCTTCCGCCATGCATAATCTTTTCCTGCCGTGCGGTTTTCAAGAATGGAGGCTCCTACTTTAAATATCCGGACTGGACCCCACCCAAAATACTGGATTCGCCCACAAGTACGTAGTATACAAAATAGGGGGACCGTTTTCCTAATTGCTGCTGCATGCTGGTGGCATGCTATGCTGCAGGTAGCTAATTAGGAAAGGATCGTGTTGCTGCTGGTGCGTGTGAGGTGCTTGGTAGAGAAGGAAAAAACTTCAAACTTTTGGCTGCATCCATGCTAAAGCAGTTTGAAGAAGTCGATCTATTATGGATGTACATATTCAACTGCCCTGCAAGATAGAAATCCTCTTCTTTGTCATAGTTGTGAGTTTATGCTAACCAATGTAAAGAAGGCTGAAAATAAATTGTAACATACTGTTGGTACAATTAACTTGTAGTAGTATTAATGATGTTATAAACTAGCAAGCACCTTGCCACACAGTGGCACTTGATGCACTAACTTTTGCAAGTTAGGAATGCAGTAGCATAAAGTATTTTTATCCATGGTTTTCCTCTCTTGCTCTCTTTTTTCCTGAGCCATCTCAGTTTTTCTTATTCTTCTCATCAGCTCGTGGGTTCCCTTCTCTCCCTTTGTCTATCTCTCTTGCTTCTCTGTATCTCTTGTCCTTTTTAAAAACCTTGGTTTCCTTATCGCCTTCTACTGAATGTGATGACGCTGGCCTTGTGGCACTTGGTGTGCTTAGCAATTTAGAAATGCTTTAGCACCATATTTTATTTTATTTTTTAAAAATTTCTTTATATATTTCAAAGAGTAAGAGAGCTAGTGTGTATCATGAGTATTTATAGAAGTGTGTGTGCGTTGGTATAACTAGTGATGTGCTTGAGCACAAATGGCGAGCGAGCCTAAAACTACACTATTGTTAAATGATTGATTTTAACTTGAACACCATAGGAAATGTATTATAACTGATCACCATAGGAAATGTATTATAACTGATCACCATAGGAAATGTATTATAACTGAAGTTCTATTGTACTTCTATTCCAGTGTGTACAGGAATGTGAGTTTGTGTGCAGTGGAGCATCCCCACCCCTCAACTAATATTTCCTCATACTTGTAACACTCTCATTCTATTCAGTTCTTTAACTCTCTCATTCTGTTCAGTTCTTTCTATTTTCCTTTACTATTTTGTGCTTTCATTTTCTTATCTGTTATACTTAAGCTTGTCCATACTTTTTATAGTTCTTGCTTGCTTTTGTGTATCATTTATTTTATGTTCTGTACTTGTACTTTGTTCTTTAGTTCTGTATCATTTTGGTGGAATTTGAGACTGAGTACTGATAGGGATCTTGAGCATACTGGGAATAGTGGATAGACCTGAGTCAGTGTGTTTAAGTCTGGATATATTTTTGTCTTTTTCCCTTTGTTTTAGTTAGTAGTCTTTGTGTGATAGTCTGGCTGAGTTTCTATAGCTTTACCCAATTGTCGTGTGCTACTACAGGCGGGCAATAATTAAAATCCAACCTTAGGAGTTAAGATTGTGTATAATATTATTGATTGGTATAATGATATGTTGGTAAGGTGTAGTTCATTGTAAAAGTGTTTGTTTTATTATGAACTTGTTATATTTGACAGAGATGAGTTCTTCCAGCAACTTATGACTTATACAGCATCCTTCACATGTGGCAATATTCCAGCAACACTGAAGAGTCTCTCCACAGGAGCTGAAGATACTGGAATGCAAAGGTAATTAGTGAATGGGATGACAGGGGCACAGAGTGTAGTTGTATGTATGTGTGTGAATATGTGACCACTCAATATGTAGACAGTGTGTGTGTTTGCATGAGTAGTGAGTGTTGTCCAGTCACAGCGTCAGTTGTCCCATGGGACAATAGAAATGTCTCATGGGATGTCTCATCAAAATATTGAAGTTTATAAAGTTGTAACTTTCACTGCAGGTAACTCCTTTTTGTAGTTGAATAGTCATGCTAGTATATTGTGTTTGTAGTCACATGACTGGTACACCCAATATGGAGGGCTTCATCTCCATGCCCTATTCATACTCCTCGACATCCCACAAATGGTGAGACTGAGTGTACTATGAATATCATTATAGGGTCTGCTGCACATGTAGTCTCAAGGCCTATGAATATCATTATCGGATTAACTGGTGGTTTTTATGCCCACCCTGTAAAAGGAGGGGGCATCCCTAGCTCAGGTAGTGATGAGGTTCTCATGTGATCAGTGACTAGAGGTAGTGATGAGGTTCTTACGTGACCAGTGACTAGAGGTAATGATGAGGTTCTCATGTGACCAGTGACTAGAGGTAGTGATGAGGTTCTTACGTGACCATATTGTGTTTGCACTGTAAGGCTCTTGAGGTAGACTTGGTTGTCGAAAGGGGTGGGCGTGGCATTTTCGATTTCCGTAAAACAGGCGTTTTTGTGTTCGGCGAATACATTTTCAGTGCTGAGAGTAAGGTGGGGAGACCTTAAAGGGGTGGGAGCATCTATCAGGAGACCATAACGTGTTTGCGCTGTAAGGCCCTTGAGTTAGACTAGGTGGTCGAATGGGGTGGGCGTGGCTCCTTTGGTTTCCGTAAAACAGGCGTTTTTGTGTTCGGCGAATACATTTTCAGTGCTAAGAGTAAGGTGGGGAGACCTTAAAGGGGTGGGAGCATCTATCAGGAGACCATAACATGTTGCGCTGTAAGGCCCTTGAGTTAGACTAGGTGGTCGAATGGGGTGGGCGTGGCTCCTTTGGTTTCCGTAAAACAGGCGTTTTTGTGTTCGGCTAATACATTTTCAGTGCTGAGAGTAAGGTGGGGAGACCTTAAAGGGGTGGGAGCAGCTATCAGGAGACCATAACGTGTTTGCGCTGTAAGGCCCGAGAGGTAGACTTGGTGGTCGAATAAGGTGGGCGTGGCTCCTTCGGTTTCCGTAAAACAGGCGTAGAGTATGTATGTGTGTGATAATATTTGAGTGTGTAGGACGAGAGTGTGTATGTGTGTGATGATATTTCAGTGTATAGAAGGAGAGTGTGTATGTGTGTGATGATATTTCAGTGTGTAGGAGGAGTGTGTGTATGTGTGTGATGATATTTCAGTGTGTAGGAGGAGAGTGTGTATGTGTGTGATGATATTTTAGTGTGTAGGAGGAGAGTGTATGTGTGTGATGATATTTTAGTGTGTAGGAGGAGAGTGTGTATGTGTGTGATGATATTTCAGTGTGTAGGAGGAGAGTGTGTATGTGTGTGATGATATTTCAGTGTGTAGGAGGAGAGTGTGTATGTGTGTGATGATATTTCAATGCTAGTATGTGTTTGTAGTCACATGACTGGTACAATGCCCACTCTTTAATAGGATATTTGGTGCAGTGTGTTTGTATCGATGTGTGTATGTGTATTGATAGGTGTGTTTCGGTTTGTGGGGGGGTAGGGGAGGGTAGGTGTGTTTTGGTGTGTGTGTGTGTGTGGGGGGGGGGGGGGGATGGAGGTAGTATAGGTATGTTGTGTGTGGGGGTAGGTGGGTGAGTGTGAGGGAAGTCAATTTATTATTAATTACACCTTTGATGATGATAAATTTATAATTAGTTCAAATTAACATTAAATTAATTTAACTTTTAATTTTATTTTTGTGCTAATCACGTGATTCTGGTATGTGTGGAGATATGATTTAAATTAAAACTAATACTCTGCTGCCAACTCATTAAGTGGGTGGGGCAAGTAGGTGGGGCCTCTTAGGAATAGTCATGGATAATTGATGACAAAGCTAGTTAATCCTGCGGCTCATCCCCATACACACCCCATTGTTCACAGCCATTCCCGGCCGTGAACCATGAATTATATCAACTTCACTTAATAAAGATACATTGTAACTTACCTGTCTTTCCAGTCATTCACGCTCCTACTCACCCCTTAGCCGCAGCTCTAGTAGCTGAGTTGTTTGGCACAGGTAGGGCCGGAAACCCCACCCCCAATCAGCTTGGGCTGACTGGGGCATAATTAAAGGGGGTGGGGCAAGCCCCTTTAATTCTGGCACCTACGTTATCACGGTGAAACAGGTAGCTGTTCACCGGAGGTTAAATAATAATAAAGAATAAAATGTCACCCCCCCCTTTCCCTTCCCCCCTTTTTCCAAAACCCCTCTAAGTAAGGTGTGGGTGGGTAGGAGAAAAACTTGACTGTTTCCTTCTCTTCTGTCTCATAAGGAGTTGTGCTCGCGCATCCACGTGGGCACTCTAATTATGCCCACCTACCCCCCATGCAGTCTATCCCCGACAGCCCTACGACACCTTACCCAACCAACTCGAGGGTATTCTGCCTGGTATTAACCCCGCCTAGCCTGCTGCTAAGCTGTCAACAGTTAATGGAGTTTGCCCTAGGCTACATATGTATGTGTGGGAGGATGGTTACTGTATGTATGTGTGTACATGTTTCTGTAAATGTGTGTGTTTGTGTGTGCATGATACAGTCACATCAGTGACCACGATAGAAATAAGAATATATATAAAGATATCAGTTTGTTGTTGTTGTTGTTGTTGTTGACTGGTTTTGATTATTTTACATGTGTGCATTCTCTACTATATTGTGGCCATGTTTTGATCATTCTTGTGTAATTGTGTTCAGAACCATCCCAAGCTGCGCGTGGTGGACCCCCTGGACTATGAGGGGCAACTCATTACCAGACGCAAGGACTTGGAGCACTAGAAGTACCTGAACCTGTTTCCACAGCAGGATGTCACGGTGGGTGTGGTCATGTGATTGATCAATGAGGTCACGTGATTGCTGTGTGGGGTCATGTGATTGATGAGTGGGGTCATGTGATTGATCAATGGAGCCATGTGATATTGTGTGCTATGGCAGCAATGCTGTTGAAAGATTATCACTTTAAACTACACATGATCAATTTGGAGGTGCAGTCTATTTTTTTTCCCCACCATCCTTGTAGCTTCTGGTAATTGTGTGGTTGTTCTTCTCCATCCTCCAGTGTCTCAAGTTCTGCTGTGGTCGCTGGCACAAAGTGGACCACATCTTCAACCAGTCCACAACCAAATTACACCCACCTGCTCCAGTGGGTTACGACATGGAAAGAGGTGGGTGTGGTCTATGTATGAGTGGGTGTGGTCAGTTGTTAGGTTTGGCTAATTTGACAAGTAATGACACTGGTTCATTTAAATTACAACTTCTGTGTGTAAGCCCCACCCCCTCCCATCCTCTCTTTTTCCCTTTCTCTTGAGATTCTGACATTTATGATCTTCTCTACTCAGTGGAGGGAAGGGAGAGAGAGAGAGGGAGGAGAGAGTGAGAGGTGTATATGTTAGAAAGATAGGTACATATTTGTGTTTCTATGACAGACAACTTGAGATGGGTGGAGCATGTTGGGTGGTGGAGCATATGGGGATGGGTGGAGCAATGTGGGGGGTATAGAGATGTGGGGGTGGGTGGAGCATGTGGGGTGGGTGGGCATGTGGGGGGGTAGAGCATGGGGGGGTGGGTGGAGCATGTGGGGTGGGTGGAGCATGTGGGGATGGGTGGAGCATGTGGGGGTGGGGTGATAGTATAGTAGAGATGGAATGATGTGTGTAGCTGGCAGTGAATGACAGAAAGAATAGTTATTTAGACGGAGGACGGCCAGCTGAACGAGGATAGGGGTTGCAAGACGGGCAATGAGGAATGGGTGGTGTGTGTGTATGTGCGTGATAAAGTGCTAGGTCTTGGCTAGTTGCAGCCTCCAGCAATGTGCTGGTGTGCTCTGTTGTGTTCATGTTGGGAGAATTAGTTGCACTAGTCAAAGTTTCTAACTAGTTCACTCACTGGAGATTATTTTGTGCACATGCAGAGAGACAAGAGTAGAGGGACTCCATTGTCCAAGAGAGGCTGTCTCTACAAAGAACCCTTCCCTCAAGATGGCGGCTACTCTGTTAGCATGAAGGTAGGCGTGTTCATTATTGCTTCCTTGTATAGCGATGGCTGTATTTGCTGCAGAATTATCGGAAGTTGGTTAGTGCGGAATATAGGGTCTGTGGAAGGAGGGTGCACACTGGCTTTTGATAAGGTAAAGGGTGGATAGAGCCCAATATTAAGTATATAAGGTAAAAGGGTGGGTAGGAGAAAAACGGATAAGCCCAATCAATACTAAGCTTATGTCATCATACATACATACATACATACATACATACATACATACATACACACACAAGTGCCTGTGGATTGAAGCAGTTATAGTATGTCCACGTTGAGTTGGCGCGACCACAAATGTGGCAAAAGAGGAATGCACTTGGCGAAACCGGAGACCAATTAAGGTCACATGACAGTAGTAGCTCAAACGCGCGAAAACGTCGACGCCCACAGTAAAAACGGGGCGAGTCCAAGGTGCGTGTTATTACCGTAAGTTTACTTGTTGAAATGAAAAAGAAGCTATGGCAGTTTCTTCCGCGGCTGTATTCAATATATGCCCAGTTATAACTAATCACTCGTAGTTTATAGTTTGTACGAGCTTCTAGTTGTGCACTAAAACTGGTTGAAGGTTGCGGAGGGTTATCTGGAGCTACAAAGTTAGAGGAAAGAAGCACAGGACCGCGGCTGAACGCCTCCTCAAGTAAGTCTGATTGTTGTGCTTAAGCGTGTATTTAAACTCAATTCTTATTTCTTGGTGTGACGAATTTCTGAAGTACTCAACAGTAATGTGAAGAATCCAGCACATCACCTACACTTTAGCTATGGCCACACACATTCCAGTATTACTTTGTCCTTCACACTGAATCATTCATATCATTTTATTCATGATTTTATAATTTATAGTCATTATAAAATTAATATAATTTTATAATGACATGTACAATATATATATTTGTGGTAGATACAAGCAGCAGTTGAATTTGGAGGGTGGTAAATAGTTGAATTTGGAGGGTGGTAAATAGCATCACCATAACCATAGAGAACTGTACCTATATAGACATGAGGAGTAATGGACAGCTAAAGCATAAATAGTGGCATATAGAGTCTATGATGAATTGTATATCTTATTATCTTGGTCAGCAAACAGTAAATTGGCTAAGTTTCTAAATAAATAGGCCCTATTTAAACAGGTAAGAAAATCTGAGTGGACAAGCAACCCGTGATACAAACCTACCTCACATTGTAGCTTGCTCTTGTTAAGTAGCCTTGAATAGCAACAAAGTCCTGAGCCTAAAATGAACCAGAATGTCAAGCAGAAGGGTAGAAACGAAGTCACCAAACTACGACTGCTTTTTGTTTACAATTGTCTCTGAGGTACTGCGCACGTGTTTGGCCCAGTTTGAGCGCGTGACTAAATCCCGCCGCGTGTAGCGCAGGAAACGTGTGGTTTTATTTATTCCCATAGACGTTTCTATTGAGTTTTGAAACTGCACTTTCCCGCTGGCTCAGAAGTTTTTAAAGGGAATTTTCTGGACCGCTTCGGCCTTAGCTTTTGAATGGTACAAACCCCGGAAGCGTAGCTACTTCCGTTCAAAAGTTATTAACGGTTTTTACCGCGCCAACTCAACTTGGACATACTATAGTGTGTTACTGATTTTCCTGTAGAGTCGCTCACTAATATACAAAGAACTAGAAAATGAATTTGAGAATAATTTGTTCAATTGATTTATCTCCAGTACACTCAGACCACACCACGGACAGTCAGAATGCAAGAATATGAGAATTGACGGACATGCCCTTTTCAATGTCTCCCATCCTGTCTGACAGAGGAAGGTAGGGCAATGCTCAGTGCCCGGAACACATGTTGTTGTTTTTCACTAGTCCTTGAAATGTCTCAGTCTCAGCTCCAATCTGCAGAATGGAATGGAAACCTGGACCATGTCAGTTCCCATTCTGTTTTACTGAATGCATGTGTTTTAATTTAATTCAACCATTGCAGATAGAGCCGTTCTTTGTGACGTTTGCCGTCTACGATGCCAATAAAGGTCTCAAAATATCGGAGAACTTTAACATCGATTGAAACTCCGCCTTCTTGAAGCAGATGGTGCCACCTCCTGAAGGGCATACCGATGATGGGCTCAACCCAGTGTGTATGAAGGCAGCAAGAGCCACAGAGGTAAGTGAAGATGAATAGATAGTACAGGAATGTGTATGTATGTACTTGTGTAGTATGTATGTACGTGTGTATGTATGTATGAGTACGTATGTACATGTGTGTATGTATGTACGTGTGTGTATGTGTGTATGTATTGAGTTCAAGCCCAACTCAGGCAATTTTTCCATCTGATTTCCATCTGCCTCCCACCAGTTCACCCAGCTGTGATTGGGTACCTGGCATTTGCTGGGGTGCAAATTCAAGGCCTTTTCTCATGAAGCAGCAATGGTCCAGGTGGGACTTCGGGTGCCCACACCACTTGCTGTGAGGAAAGGTCTGTTCTCCTGCGAGTTCCTAGCCCGGCTCCAGGAGCTTTGCTTGCACGGCTCACAGTGCCTGCTTAGTGCACAGGCATCCTGGCTCTGCCAGGTGCGCGTGACCGCCTAGCGGCAGCAAGAGAATTTGCAATTTGCATTTGCATGTGTGTGTATGTATGTATGTCCTAGAGTTCAAAGCCCAACTCAGGCACTTTTCCATCTGATTTTCCATCTGCCTTTTACCAAATACACACACATACATACATACGGACATATACACATATACCATAAATCTTGAAGGCTTACTTTTAGTCTTTTCCATAATGCTCCCGGAATAGTTAGTTAGTTTTTTGTATTACTTCAATATTGAAAATTGAAGTCTCCCCCAATCCTACTTGTTTCTTTGCATAAAATTGGTGTTCCTGTCCCGTAAGCAATGTTGCTCTCTAATCTAAAGCTCCAGCTATTAACCGATTAATCGCGGCAGACGCAAATACGCGTCAATTGAGAAAAATCGATAACCGTGGAGGACGCAAAAATGCGTCTTCGCGTCCACTTCACACTACAGCCTTGTGGAGTCAGGGAAGCCACCAATCACAATTGCAGACGACTCTATGTTGTTGTAAGTATATTTTAGGCTTATAAATACATAGACTGCCATAAGAAATTTCTTTAGTAAATTTTGTCACAACAATAAGACTTCTTTCTGGTAAAGTACAAATTGAAAATATATTTCATAATATAATAAAGGTACACAGAATAATATTTTTTAGAAACCAATATTACTTTAGCTATAACTGCTCATGATAAGACAAGTAGAAAGCTATCTTGGCTAGTGGAACACTTGCACTTCAGCATCCTAGTGATGAGACATAACATTCTTGACCTGGTACGGCATGGCAGTGACAAGGATGGCAGTGACTCTGGTGGTAGTGACGAGGAGTTTGATGACAGCAAGAATTTGTATTGTATTTTTAGATTTAAAAACGTGGAAGTGTTTATATTTTATGAAATGTGAGCTCTCAAATTATAATGATCTCCTGGGACATTTTTTCTACATAATTCCTTTCTCAACCTTTTTTTACTCATTAGATGTATTCTCTGTTTCACAGGCTGGGTTCGATTCCTGGTGGCGACTAAAAAATTTTAATTCTGCTTTGTTGACATATTCGAACTTAGTAGATTCATTTTGTATTCTTTAGTTACAGAATCAAAGTCCAGGAGGCTGGTAAACCACACAGCCTTAGGAAGTCACCATTATACCAGCAATAGGTAGGCATAAGCTTCGGCCATAATGAAGTGTAATAAGTTTATTAACCCTCAGTGCGCATGCGCCTGAGGGTATATAGTAGTCCCTGTCATTCAGTCAACAGGGGATCTCGAAGAGTACGGCTACCCAGGCTTTGAAAGCGACATCAAACTATGGCACTTCACAGAGTAAGTCCCTTTAATGTGCCAGAATTGTTAGTTTTGACTTAGTTTTCAAGAAAAAGCGAGTAGAATTTCAGTCCTACAATCGTACGTTACGGTAATGGGAACCGCCCCTTAAAAAACTTGCTTGTCACGTGAGCCAGCTTGCAGGTTGCAAATTACTTTTAAATAGCTAACAATTACATGCATTCAGCGTGAGGTATTGCGTTGCGTAGTTGTCGAGTGAGCAAATAGCTAACCTAGAAGTCTCTGGTTTGAACCTAAGTAGACGCTTTTTTTTTTTCTTTTTTTTTTTTCATCCTGTTTTTTTTTTTTTTTTTTTTTTGCCTTATTTTTTTCTTCCTACTGTTTTTATTGCTTTCCTACCTTTTCCTTTTATTTCCTCTTTCTTTTGTCCCTCTTCATTGTCTTTTTCTCTTTCATGCCACTTCTCTTTCTTTTTTTTTGTTTCTACACTTTTCCTTTTCTTTATCATACTAGCTAACTAGCGCTGAGGGTTTGCACTTCAGTGCTCTAGTTTTCCCAGCTTTTCAATTTGATATGCGATCAATAGCACCTAAGAATTACTACAATGCTATTTATTTGGTATGGCAACTGTGATGTCCTGTCAGGTGTTACAGAACTATTTATTAAGGACTCGTGAGCTAGTGCATGGGTTGTTGCTTTAGTTGTGACTTCAAACACGGCCAGATGCTGTGTATTCCAAGTGATTCTAAGTACATTTGAACTTCTGATGACCTACAACTTTCGCATATGCCTCTTGTCCAGGATATGAAACTAAGAGTGTCATTAAAAGCACAATGTGTGGCAGGCAGACATTGTGGAGCTAGTGCAGGTAACTTGACATTATGAACATGTAGCTATCTAAGGGCAGGCTATTCAATGCTCGTAATATACCAGGTTTCATCACTGATTATTTTTATTAATTTAACTTTGATTTTGTGTCAAAAACAAAACAAATGAAATGCTGGTTGTCTCTGTAATATGTCCCCCCATCCCCCCACCCCGCCCTTACGGGCATGCGTGGAGGCAGAGTTGGTTGTCTCAAGTCCATTTAACCTCTGTGCCATGCACATGTGATTTCATTGAGTGTGCTGAGGGTTCACACCTGTGAGCTGGTTCTTTGTGGATTGTGCAATACTTTATAAGTGAAACTGGTTAAATTTTAACATTTTTTTAGTGGGCAATGCAGACAGATTAGTTGGTTTATTGTTGTGCAATCTGGTAATGGTCACCTTTTCAATAAGCACTGCTATTGGTTTCCTTTAATTAGTTATTTATTGTGATATGTACTTTAATAAATTTTTAGTTGGTAGAGCAGCAAGTAAAGAAGGAGCAGTGGCATTCAATATTATGGCTTCTGGCACGTACAGCAACCTAGGAGAAGACGACCACAAAGTTTTGAAAGAAAGCATCCACGAAGAGACTGTGAAGTCACTGTGAGTACAAAGGTTGTGAAAGGCGAAGGAGCTAAATTATTTGCCAAAATTTAATTGCAGGCGAGTTGTTAATTGTATTGGAACAGCAAGTACATGTTTGTGGCATCTGGTGTGCTTGCTTTTACAATGCCACTAATTAATGTACCTATGCCTACTGTGCATTAATAGGAAATTTATACGAGGTTATGCAAATGAACCCCTTAAATATATCAGATGCATGCTTAACCTCCCTTCTCCCCCTTCCTGTGTTACTGAAAGTCCATGGAGGAATTTTTGCTGTTGTGGATTGAGATTCCATATTTGGGCAGCTCCACGCCAACATCTTAGTCAAGACGTTGGTCCATTAGAGGCAATCATGTTGCTTACATTTGAAGTGACTCAACTTCACAGAATGATTCTCAATTTTGTTGTTTGGAGATATATAATAACATGGAAACTGTGGTATTCAGAATATAGCATGAGTTGTGCGGTAAATTTTCATGAGACGGAGCTGAGTTATAGTTCTCATTGCATGAGTGCTGTTTAGCTGAATACCAGTTTTTCGTGCTATTGTGCTAATACTATACCCAAATATAATAATTTATTTTGCAGTTAAAAATCATAATTGTGCATTATAATATTGTCAATAAAATCGTCCCACTCTGGTTGTGGCGTTATTCACATTTGTTTCCATTGCTAAATAGAGTTGCTCAGGAATTTCACTGAATATTGCTAGTTTGCATGTACGAGAGGGTTATAGTAATCGTCTTGTCTGTCTTCCTGTCACACTCGGATTTTGGAAATTACTGACAATTAACCGTTGAATTATGCATAAGCTTACTCAGAACGACGTTATAAGACCTCTTATTGTGGTAATTTTATTAATTTTGAGAAAACGCGAAGCTATCAGCACTGCTACCTGATTGATCTGAGAAATGATTCAATAGCTAGCTAGTTTAATAGCACTGAGGGTTCACACCTTTGGTACAGAATTCACACCTTTGGTACAGGGTTCACACCTTGGTGTAAATCTGTCTTGTATTTATTATTCAATGCTATTCTCCGTACACAATCTGTGGACTCGTTTACCACATTCTGAGCTCCTTGTGAAGGTCCGGATATAAAAAGGGGAATCCTGGCGGCATGCCCTTTGACCTCTAGCTCATATTTTTAAAAAGTAGCCACTCGCAAAGAGCCTTCCAATAGCTCACTATTCTTTCAGTTCGATCCACACCACGTTTACAGTGAGTGCCCCAACTCACAAACAGCTATATGTAATCATTTTCCGAGTGGTATAATAGATTTATCAAGTCTAGCTCCTATCAATGCTGTATGTGTGTGTGTGCTTGATTAAAGATGACCCCTCAGGATAGTATCTAGCAGTGCTCTGACGGTATACTGTACATCCTATGCAATTGAATTTAGCTACGTCAATGGCAAACAGTACGCTTCTTATTTATAGCCCGCCATTTGTTTGTTTGTTTGTTTTTGTTTCCCATCTGTTCAGGTGCTCATGACTTATTTCTTACTTGTGTGACGTTGTTTCCAGTTGTTGTGCGCTAAGTAGCTGTAATGCGTACTATAATGGTCTCCAGGAAGTTGGTGACAGGAACTGTCAGCCCCCACTTTCCACTTACCGTATAATATATCCCCGGCTAGGCCCTTTTTCTAAACATGACTTGGCTATGGTATTAATGAATTTATTTGTATTCTTCACAAACAGGAGGTGTCACAATGTCACTCAGTGTCAAATTCCTCACAGGAGTTTAGTGTAGACCGAGTGTGTTATGGACAGATTCTTATTACTGAGTTTCTGTTCTTTTGTTTCTGTTCTGCACGTGTTATTCATTTGTGTTGATGTCATTCTGATTGTTATATCAACTCCGTTGTTGTCCGGACTCTAAGCTCGTATACTTTCATTCTTTGTTTTTGTGAACGAGTGTGCAATAATTAAAGATAAAGATTTTTTTAAAACAATTTGATGTGTTGTCGACGTTACAACAGAGTGGAAGAGGAACATTCCCTCTCCATAATTCTTTTTCCCCATAGGCAGGTTCATTGTTAGAATCTTCATTGTTGTACAAAAGTTATGTTATTTCCCAAAAAGGAAGAAGAAACTCTATTATGACTCCATGCTGGAGGAAGTGTGCGCTGAATGGAAGAGTGAATGCAGTAAGTGATCATGCACTTACATGTAATGTGTGGCATCCTGTGGGACTAACATTCATACTAACATCAAGTTTAATTCAAAATCTGTGAGTAATTGTAAAGTCCTTCCTAAGCTGAAAGGTTAAATGATTTGGTTATTCCATTGTCTTAGTGGTCCAGATATGCCCCGCCCCCAAGCATACTCTCCCAGATGCTGTCACAAATGCATTCTTTGGGTTATTTTGACAATATGACAGTCATGTAAGTGGGTGGGGCATCCCAAATACTTCCGGATAATTGACATGCAGTGAGCAGCTGCCCATAGTTCCAGTATCCTTGTCATAAAGTATTGTCACAGCTGAGTGTACTTGCTATAACTGATGTGTTTAATCCTCTTGCCATGAATTCAATGTGGTGTGGTGTTATTGTAATATCCTGATATTGTTTTCTGTGTTTGCATAGGGAGCATGAGGTGATGACAGAATATTCAAACTCAGACGACATGAAGTTGCAGTAGTTGATCTTCATCAGGACTGGAATCAACACAACCAACTTTGTATAAACATTCTGAACTGACAGTAATCTGGAATTATTTTCATTTATGAAACATCTCAAAATTCATAAAATGTCATTCATTGTAATATGGTGCAACCTCCGACCTGAGAACAATTTAGGACCTAAATCCACCCTATACTGATATGTAAACTTGACTCTATCAGAGACCACAATCATGGACATAACAGTCTGTAAAAGCATTAATGGTAATGCAAACGCTGAGTTCTCATGAGTTTATTCAACTGCTGCTGATGTGGGAATAACGAAACACCAGTTTGCATACTTCTTAGACTCCACTTTACATGATGACAATTTATTTCACCATATTAACCTGTCATACTCAGGTATTTATGTCAAACCCAAACACACGAAATTCTTAAAATCTCTATTGTCAATGATAATAACATGCCTTGCCATGTTATAATCTCTACATAGTTATGTGTAGGGATTCTGTTCCAACCTCTGTACACAAAGATTACCTTTTAAAAAATCAAAGATTCAAGAGAAAACTAATTTTGTATGAAAAGCACATTCATATAGCTACTAGCAGCATCAAGCGATTCTAGCACACTCCACCCACTAGCAATATAATTATATCACATTCATTATTTGTAAGTTCATTTTTTTCCTATTATAATATCAGAGCAAATACTAGTAATTTTAGGACATGATCATAAATCTACATAGAAGCATTGTATTATATAACAGAGTCCAATTACACCTTTCATTGTGGAACACTTGCATGAATGGATATCTGTATTACATGATAGTCTTAGTATTAACACTGTATATTGTGAGGAATCTAGTTAGTGAAATATATTATAGCTATAGTGAAACCTCTGATAGTGAACTCTCCAGTGAGCTGTAAGTTTCATTTAGTGAACTTCCCACTTGCCTGTCACTCCCTCTAATACACAATGTATTGCTTGTCACCTCTTAAAGCAAACACCCTCTGATTTGTGAACTGAAAGCCTGGTCCCAAAATGTTTTATCAGAGGTATTACTGTAATTACATGAATAGGTACTAGACCAATATGAACAAAAAATAACAAAAATGGATGAATTCACTGAATCATTATCACTGCTTAAATTATTATAGCTTCAGGTAGACTTCCCTTCACCAGTGATTGGACGGGAGGCAGGAATTCCACATCAGCTTGACATTCCTTTACTGGACAATGAAAAGCATAGACAAGAATGCAATACTTTCTCAGCTCTCTCATCTTCATTTACAATGGAAGAGTTAGCCCAGCAGCTGGAAGAGGTAACGAGCATTTAAGCTTATCGATTGTTCTCAACAGACCTACTGATTCGTAAGGTCACCAATGTACAGCTGTCTCTCTTTCTGTGCTCTATCTTTAAGACAACTGAGCTCAACACACACACGAACTGCCGGCTGGTAGTCCATCACCAGGAGTTGTCAAGGCATATAAATGCTCTGTGCTCCAGAATGGGGACTCTAAATCGAAAACTTCCTTATACCCAGCTAAACATTCTTCGTGTTCCACTTGAACTGTTCCAGCAAACTTTCGACCTTGTGTATTCTCAGTTGGATCATTTGTTCACTTGAGAAGCTTTTGACCACCTATGTAATGCAATGAAGCAAATGAAGAATACACTTTACATTGCAATAAAATGGTAAAAAAAAAAAAGATACTTGGTGAGCGAGCAAAGCGTGCGAGACACTATCAGGATAACAATTGAAAATCGGGGATATTTGTTTATATTTTTGTACTTTGACCCTGGCATTTTTGTGTTAGTTTGGTGGTCAACCCCGTCCCAAACTTCACTAAACAGAATCCTCAGGCTTATCTATCATTACCCTATCATCCTAGAAATTGATTTGTTTACAATTTAAAACTTAAAAACTTACTGGAGTTCCATTTCCATTCGAGTTAATGGCGGTGGTAAGTTAATACGCTATTTGTCATAGCTATAAGCCCTATGCAACAGTATTCACTTGAAAATTCATTGGCCTTTAAACTAACCACGAAGGTAAGTCTTGTGTAGGTGTGTCCAGTTGTGTGAAAGCATTGTGTGTTACAGCTACTGCTTAACTAAAGAATATGAAGAGAATGTTTCAATAACACGACTTGTTCTGTTCTTTGTTGTTGCTTTTTTTCCAACTCAAAAAGTTACGGTGAGTGGTTACTATGGCATTGAAACCCATATACACGTAATTTAAAAATCGACCTTTTTTAGTAGCTTGAGTGTTAGAAGTTAAAATCAATCATTTAACAATAGTGTAGTTTTAAGCTCGCTTGCCATTTGTGCTCAAGCACACCACTAGTAAATAATGGAATTAACATTCCTAGTAGCTACCAGCATGGTGTTTATGATTATCAAGATAAAACACTAGCTCAGCAATCCTCATCTGATCCCAAGTCACGTTGTCATCACCCTCACACATACGTGTTCATGCGCACGCACACATGCATACCTCCACATACACACACAAACACACATGCTTACACATCATGCACACAACAACTCGCATTACCTAAAAGATACCTATTTTGCAACATATTTATCTACTTCACTTTGAGAGAGAAAATGTGTCCTTCTAAATAGGCATATCTTCTACAAATACACTGTCAGGTTTGCCACGTCAACAAAGCCAGTTAGAATCCTGTAAAAAAATAATAATAATAATAATAATAAAAATAATAAAAATAAAAATAATAATCAGTTCCACCAGCTTGCACAAGATCAATCACAGTACAATTAAATTGTTAATGTGAAACTAATATTTTGCACTTAAGTGTACCACTAAATATTACACAAGTTTTTTTTTTTCCAGAAAGCGTAGATGTATATTACAGTGTGACATTCAGCGTAATCCACTGCATGTGCACGAATAACAACAAAAGTCACAAGAAAGACGAGTTACAGTGAAAAAGATGCAGGAAAACACACTCTACAGTATCTAAAACTTTCCTGTTTCACTTGCAATGAACTAAAGCCATACTTGAGATGTGCACTATTTGGAATCATGCATAATCTTGGAGGAATTAAAAAAACAAAAAACAAAAAAAAACATAGGCATAATATATATTAATAATGACAGGATATTATTGTTTCAACAGTTATTGCATTGTGGGTTATTAAAAAAAAAAGACTATGTACTTCATTCTGTTTCTGCAGTCTTCAAACAAAAGCACTGGTGATAGATTGATGACATCCAGTGAGGTTCACAAGATAACAAGTTATACTCCAATGATTCAATAACCAACTTTAGATGGGGATGGTGTACTGTTTGCAAATCAAGATTCATACAAATAAAATATTGAAAAAGCTTTCTTATGACATATTACATATATAAAAATGTATGCATTTCACTCTGTTTGTCAAAAATGAACTGTCATGAAATGTTGGGATGGACCTTTCAGTAACTAGAGAGAAGTACCAAGATCACTTCAAATTGCCCTAAACACAATCAATATGTATAGGCTATTTCAAGAAAACATTAAATATTTAAAGCATATTCTTTGTATTTTGAATATGAACTTCCTTTATCATTTAGTGGTAGTTCATACTGCCAAATGATCCTGGCAGCAAACACAGTGAAGAGGTAGAGTGGGCTACTCAGTACCTGCATGAAGCTGAGACTGACTTCCACGATGTCATCAGGTGTCTGAAGAGTACCAGCTCTCATGCAGCTTGAGAGCCGCAGAAGGTATTGTTTGCCACAAGAAGATAGGACAACTGCCCCCCCCCCCCCCCCCCCCCCAGAACAAACCACAGTAGCTACCCACAGTAGCTACCACAAAATAAAATGTTATCACTTTATTTTTTAATTTAATTTATAATAATATTGACTCTCTCTATGACCTTAGCACCCCTTGAAAGTGTGTGGGGAGGGATATAGTGCTGTGGTGCAACAGCCTTGTGTATCTTCAGAAGTGGATAAGAAGAACCTCTATACTGACAGAACAGTAGGGAGAGCAGTGGAGGGCGATGACGAAATAAGTAAAGGAAGAGAACAGACAGTGGAACTAACATTGGGGAAAGAGGTAGACACCACGGTAGAAACAGACAAAGAAGAGGTGTAAGAGAAAGGAAGATTTAAGAAAGAGGAAGAAATAAATGAAAAAGAAGAAACAAGTGGTGAAGAAGAAAGGAGAGACAGGTAAATATATGTTATTCTGAAATTTTTTTTTGCGCCATTTGTTCTTCCTTTTTAGTGACCCTCTCCTTAAGCAATGGGTATCGAGCAAAGCAATACAATTTAGTCAGAGGTTCGTTAGCTAACTAGCTGTCTGGCTGTGTATGGGGGTTAGCATGAAGAACATCAGGCCGAGCAAGCCAGTCATTTGACTCAAGCAGTTAGATAATTGCAGCAGTTAGAAGTCAGATACTCAAGTCACTTATTGTGATTGTGAATGATCGACTGTTTCAGAGTAATACTAACCAGTGTTTGGACTTCATGGACTGATGTCCTATTTGATGCCGAGTTATTGAAAACACAGCCTTGCACATGGCCTATTCGAGGGCAGGCTAATGAAGATTTTGCCAGTAAATCAGATATGAGGCTATTTTTCTGCATGTGTAGTAATTCACTAATGGGATCAATGGATTGAACTTTTATGAAAGCTGTAATTTTGCCCGTCTTGCAACCCCTTTCCTCGTTCAGCTGGCCCGTCCTCTGTCTAAATAACTATTCCTTCTGTCATTCACTGCCTGCTACATACATCATTCCATCTCTACTATACTACCACCCCACCCCCACATGCTCCACCAACTCTCACTTGCTCCACCCATCCCCACATGCTCCACCCACCCCCACATGCTCCACCAACTCTCACTTGCTGTACCCATCCCGACATGCTCCACCCACCCCCACATGCTCCACCCACCCCCACATGCTCCACCAACTCTCACTCGCTCACCCACACCCATGCTCCACCCACCCCCACATGCTCCACCCACCCCCACATGTCCACCAACGCTACTTGCTGTACCCACCCCCACATGCTCCACCCCCCCCACATGCTCACCCACCCCCACATGCCTCCACCAACTCTCACTTGCTGCAACCCACCCCCACATGCTCAACCCCCCCCCCCCCCCACCCCCACATGCTCCACCAACTCTCACTTGCTGCACCCACTAGGCCTTGCCCAATTATGCTAGCATAATTTTGAGAATAATAGGTATGCTCTAGCACAGCAGAATAATGCCAGAATAATAGGTAAAATTGGAGAGGAAGTGGGTGGAGTCAGTGCAATGAGCTTCATCAGCAGTTTAGTGGAAAAAACAGCATGGCTTCTAGTTCTTCAACCTTAACTGATGATTTTAGTGCTAGTACTAGCAGTGAGTCCACTCAGGACACCAATGAGGTACAAGCAATCTCACTATTGGACAAGCTTCATCGTCCTACTTCTTCTGAATTGTCAAGAAAACGCAAGATTGCTCTTAACCCTCCTCCAATTGGGGCAAAGAAAAGCAAAGGTAAAACTGCAGATGATCCTAAAACAATTACACCTAGTGTGTGTGCGTATGAAGCAGTATCCTAATGAACACTTGACAGTCACAAATAAGAATTTTTTTTGCTCTGCTTGTAGAGAAACATTATCACTAAAGAAGAGTGTGATTAATTTGCATATCAAATCTGTGAAGCATGAAAATGGGAAAACTAGGCTGGCATCTAGGGAAAAGAGGGAAAAAAATATTTCAGAAATGTTGCAAAAATTTAATCAAGATGTCCACCCAGTCGGAGAAAATCTTCCAGTAGCTGTTCGGGTTCATCGTGTTAAGGTTCTAACTGCCTTCATGAGTGCAGGCATTCCTATCAGCAAGTTAGATTGCTTCCGTGATCTACTTACTGAAGATGCATTTAGCCTAACAAGTAGTCAGCATTTACGGAAATTAATACCAATTGTTCATATGGAACAAAAGGATAAGATTAAGGAGAGCATCTCAGGCAGACAAATTTCGATAATATTTGATGGAACAACCCATGTTGCTGAGGCTATGGTTGTGGTTGTGAGAAGCAATGATGAATGGGAGATTTGATGGAACAACCCATGTTGCTGAGGCTATGGTTGTGGTTGTGAGATATGTCAATGATGAATGGGAGATTTGATGGAACAACCCATGTTGCTGAGGCTATGGTTGTGGTTGTGAGATATATCAATGATGAATGGGAGAT
>WLWD01000301.1_pt1 | contig 21072 bp, 18 predicted proteins | sample 6712731 | NCBI WGS metagenome assembly WLWD01 (sample SAMN12718690, study PRJNA576275) | sponge metagenome | isolation source: marine sponge | host: Mycale hentscheli | place: New Zealand: South Island, Marlborough, Capsize Point | collected 2014-11-01
GATTATCGCCGAATTACGCGTTTCCGCGTCAAGCACGAGGGTGCTTCACAGCGCGGGTTACGCATTTTTGCGTAACCGCCATAGTACCCGCTTCAATTAGCTACCAGCAGCAATCGCAAGTGTTTCAAGAGCTCCCACAACGCCGTAGCGATTTTCCTGTGAGGTAAGTGTAAGGGAGGCAAGGTTTTAATGACCCTTACCATAGAATTTTTTTTATTATTTGTAGATTGAAATTGTAGCACTGTTTGTGTATAAAGAAAATCAAAGTTACAAAAAAAATATATGAATAGCTATAACTAATAGACAAAAATATTTATCAATTATTAATATGATATAAAGTTGTCTATAAAATTTAAAGACTGCCAAGAAGTCTTCATAGAGAGCATGAAGAATTTTATGATCTCAAAGAAATAGAGATAGAATAAGGGAGAAGACTTCTCAGGTGTAGAGGTCCGTGGCCAAGAAGTCTTCATGGAGGGCAGCAATGAAGAATTTGATGACCTGGAGGAAATAAAGGTTGAAAAGGGCAAGCTATTTTAGCTTCGTTTGTTCATACACAGAGGGTTATATAGATTTTGAACAACACTAACCACAAAAAGGTCAAGTTATTATTGCATGAGGATACAGACTTTCTTCCTCCCAGTTCTCCCCTACTTGAAGGTGCCCATAAAATGGATTTCTTAGGAGAAAGTTTTCTCAGGTATGAAGAGAAGGATGTGCAATCTATGTCAAGAACAGTAACAACAGACACATCATGGTACGGTACAGTGGTGATTATGGGGTGTGGCTTTGTCACCATGGGAGTTCAATCAGACTGCTTCATAGTATTATCAGAAAAAAATCCTAGAATTGCAAACACAGTAGTCTATATAATTGCTTGTTATGTTATAATATATTATATTATTCTAGTATATGGCTCACACAAAAAAAAAATAAACAGCCAAAATCCATAGTTGCTGAATTATTTCAAAGCAAGCGGCTGGTGAACATTTAAAACAACAATATATAGCTATGAAACATGAGGTCTTAGCCTAAACTTTTACAATACTGATGCTAACAATGGTATACTTACCTTGAAGCTTGTAGTTTCCAATGAGTGCGCACTTCATACACTTCAAACGCCTAGAAACTAAACAAAACTTAGCCCGCGGGTAGAGGAAGGCTTTAGCTTCAATCAGTTAATACATCGCCGTCGGTTACTTCGAAGCGTATTGCCTCTAGACAAGAAAAAGCTCAGGCGGTTCCAGCCTCGAGGTGACGGTCACGATTTCTTGTAAACAATTTCGGAGTACGCGCACGTAATCGCGAATTTAATTTCCGGCGTTAATCGGATATTAAGCAGCAATATGTGTAGTTCCTATTGAAGTTATATAAAATGACAATAATATATCATTAAATATGTGCACTTGTAAATTATACTTGGAATGCATTAGTCATGTTACATAGATTTTTTATAGGCTCTCGTACACATCTTTTATACAGCATATAATTTGCATGGCATTAAATAGTTGAGGCTTATGCTTTTATTCTCTTGTCTTTTTGTTAGATGAATTCAGGTGATATAAAAGTATCATCACGTGATTCCTTCCTGGTCAAAACTCTTTGACTTCACATGAGAGTACTTCAGTCCCATTAAGCTTTATTTTAAACCCTTGCCTTAGCTATGCTAGCATAATTTTGAGAATATTAGGTGTTCTCAGCATAGCAGCATAATGCTAGAACAATAGTAGACCAATTGTTATTTAATATTTGAAATTAGTATACAATGAGCATGGTAGAATATTCCTGCAATGAGCATATCTGGAACTTGGCCCAGCAGAATAACAAGAAAAATCAACAGTGAGAAAAAATAAACAAAGATGGATTCACACACCTTAATTAATAAAACCGTGATTAAATGCCAAAAGTAAATGAGGATTGAGTTCATAAAAAAAAAAGTGGATACTGTTCCAGGCCATCATAGAGTATAGTTGTAGATCAACTATTCTCTGAAGATTAACAACAATTTTGTGTATTCAAAGAGGCCTGAGTCAATTTGTTATGCTACAAGTTCCTCCCACCAGGCTCTACTTGTTTATGTATGAAACTGACTCTAAGCAGCTGACCTACATCATGGCCTCTAGCAAACTATGTTCTGAGTTAGGACAAATATACAGTAAGTCTATAAAGATTACTGCATCTAGTTTAGTAGTTTACAATAACTATAAAAATATTCACATGAAAGGACTACAGAGAATAGTTGTGTCAGATTGGATATTATTGCCCATCTCAGAATTTTGTGGTGTGGTAACCCAAAACTTAACGATGTTGCACAAAATAATGCAAAATAAACCACGTAACATGTGATATCTTTCCTCAAATTACCCTTCTTCCAGGTTGGTATAGACTGATGGATGGCTAGTCAAGAGAGAGAGAGAGAGAGAGAGAGAGGCTTGCTGTGCTAGTCTGATGCAATCTTATTCTGGATTAAGTTACAATACTTTAGTCTAAGTATGTGCCAACTAAGAGGCCAAGTGTCTGACTTGAATTACTTGGTGTACGCTTTTTTTTGACCAAACACAAAATTTAGACTAAACATTTTAAAGCATTAGTAGCTAAGTCTGTGTCTGTTCTTCTCCTTTGGGTTAACTGTTCATTGTGTTACAAAAAGACACAAAATGACCATGTATTATATTATTATATATATAATATGTTAAGGCAATGTGCAGTAATGTAATGGTGTTAGCTATTATAGCTTAAGTCAATAGATCAATAAAAATGCATGGTTTATTCCACATTTTTGGGGTTTGTAAGATTTACTTGTTCTGTACTTTGTTTTAGATGGCAATGAAGAGCCAATTGGTCTATGGCAACCTCCTGTAACATGCAATATCTAAAAAAAATTACTCTAATTACTCTTCCTCTAGTATTCCTAAATTGACTAATTAGAAGCAGGATAAACTATATCATATCATCTGTCCTGCCTTTTAAGTAATCAATTTTTCTTCCAAAATACTATCTGCAGTTGCCTTACTCTACTCTTAGTCCACTGGAGTAGTGTTTCTACAGGTTACTAGTGTTGTTGTTCAGGAACAACCAAAAAATGCATCTGGTTACAGTAAGGTTTCTTTCTTCTGATGTTCATATTCCTCCCACTTGTGTAAATTAAGTTATCCACTGACCCAGACAAGTTTTCAGTTAACTATGCAAAACATTCAAAAATGAGTTGACAGTACTTGAGACATTGTGTCTGGAGTAGCATGTAACCGTACACCCTCTCACCCACCCCTCCCTCAACAAGCTACACTAATTTATGTGCCCACAAAAGCAATTTGCTAACTGATAAAGTTCTTGGATAACTCACAATAGTGTATACACATAATGTTTGGCATAGACATGGTGCAGTACACTCTGTTACATTCTGTCATCCCGCTAACTTTGGCTAACTGGTTTGGACCTCAGAATCTATGACAAATTGGATATTAAAACTTATGACTTGACAAGTCTTGTTGTCTTTAATTTGCTCTTCTACTATTGGGACTACAATTCCTGTACAAGAGTGTCTAGTTTTGTAATTTAATAACCAGTCTTATTTTTTGGCACTTGACTTATGTTTTCATAAAGCACATAGTTTTAAATGTATTATGACTCATTGTCAGGATGTTATAATACTACCTGTATGTGTAGCAGCTTGCCCAATACAGACAACATTTATGAGCAATTATACTAAGCTCATTTAACAGTAAAGGTAGTTCAGTATATGGTTAGGACTGTACTTATTTTAGATAGAAGAAGGGCTTAAAAATTGGCTGAGTTATTGAAAACCATTAGAAACCCTATTCCTGTTGAGAATCCCAGAGTGGTACCACAACAACAAAATGGTTGCTGCAGTCACCTTGGCAACCATCAACCTCACTTCCTGTAACTCCATCTGCAAAATGGGTGGGGCAGGTTGATTGCAATAAATACTCAACCTCAGGCAACTGAAACATTTACTGAATATTGTTCTTGTAATTGTTGTAAGCAAGTGATTTTAGCTTTGGAAACAAAATGTCTGCTACCTACTCTGTAATGCTCACTTGGGCAATGCTTGTGGCTGCTGTCAGTTGCCAGTGTGAAAGGCAATTTCTGACTGAGCCCGGTGTGGGTGCAACTTCACCGCTTGACTGCAATATTATTGGTCAAGAAGTGAGGCTGCCATGTGTGATAGAAGGGACTCAACTAACAATTGGCTGGTTCTTTACCACCAGTCCAACTCTGGTTGGTCAGGAAACTGTAGGAGTAGTGGTGGACAATACAAACAATCGCCGCATATCAGCAGGAACAACAACATCTTCTTTCTCTACTCTGATAATTAATGCTTTTGATAGGAGTGTCCATTCAGGCTATTACTGGTGCGAGATAACTAGTACCAATTTTCAAACATCACTTAATCGCAATCCAAGCAGGGCTGTCTTGATATCACCTCCAACGCTCCCTGAGCTGAGCAATGCTTGCAGTAATCCCCCAGTTATGTTCACTTCCACTACAAACTTGAGATGCGCCCTGGACGTGCTCCCACAATCCATAACAATCGTCAATGTCACCTTCTCTAATGTTTCCATACTGACTACCTTACCACCAACCACAATGGCTCCAACCACAATGGCTCAAACCACAATGGCTCCAACCACAATGGCTCCAACCACAGAGCCAGAGCCAACTGTGAATGAAATGCCCATTGCCACGACAGAGGAGGCTGTGGCTACTACAACAGAAGATCCGCCCAACAATACAGTGCGCACTGCCGTCATTTGGTTCTCTGTGGGAGCAGTTTTGCTGATCATAATTGTAGTCATCATCATATTGTGTGCATGTGCCATAGCTAGAAATTAGGGGGAAGTTTGAATTATACTGATTATTTTTTGTTGTTTGTATCACTCATATTCTACTGCCTGCACTATTACACTAACTTTTGACATGACAAAAACAAAAATTCAATTCGTCTTTTTTTAAATATCAATACCAAAGTTATACGTATAATAGATGCATAGATAATGAGTAGTATAATAATTAAATTTACTTTTGATTATAAACTGCTTGTGTTGAAAAAAACCCCATTCATTACAGTCCACTAAGTTATAAAACTGCATTATTTTTTACATAGTTATCTATTATTCTAAATATATATATATATAAATCTGTAAAATCCTATGTGATCAGGTATTGTAGACATATATTATATTTAGAGAGAATCACTGACCAAAAAAACACAAAAAGTTAAAACACCAAACGTTTCAGCATCTAGTAGCAAGGTGATGATGAAACCCAAGGCAACAGTAGTCTTACCTTACATAAAGAATGTGTCAGAATGCATAAAGAGAATTCCGTTACCATTAAATATCAGAACTTGCTTCAAGCCACACACTACCCTCAGGCAATCCCATTACAGTTGAGTCACAAACAGGAGTGATATACCAAGTATCATGTGGAACTTGTCACATCTCTTATATTGGGCAAACTGGACGAACAATAACACATAGATTAAAAGAACATAAGCAAGCTCTAACTTCACCTTATCATTTTTCAGCTGTTGCAGAACATGCAATGAAAGAGAGTCATGTTATTGATTGGAAGAGTGGTAAAGTGATTGACATCTGCCATCAGTTATACCCTCGTTGTTATTTGGATTAATGGTACATTAAAACTGAAGGGAACAAGATCAACAGAAATGAAGGATTGTAGCCTCAAGTTTATAGTAGCCTAGTGAAACATACAAACAAAACCAAATAGCTAACCCTCAGGACTCATGGTTACCACCAAGTGCTTTAACATGTACCACCCTTAGGCTTTCACCTGTCATAGTAACTATTTATTTATTTTTGAATCATTACCACTGATGAAGGCTACAGTCCGTAGCTGAAACGTTTGGTGTTTTAGCTTTTTGTGTTTTTTGGTCAGTGATTCTCTCTAAATATAATATATATATATATATATATATATATATATACACACAGCTAGTTACATCCATGTTGGTATTTAAGTAGGCAAAATTGAAATTGTTGGAGTTGTGGAGCATAGCTAAACAAGAAAGAACTTGTCTTTCTGTCACTCATTCAGAGACAGCAAATGTATGAAGAGCAGATTAAGCAAATGGAATTAAGAAAAACAAGACACAAGTCAGACTTGCAAGTTGGTATCGAATAGAAATATGCTGTATTTTGAAGTGTATAGAAATATCAACAAAAGGAGGATCAGCATCGTGGTTATAATGTTAATACTTTTAAGTAATTGATTTGAGGATGAAAACATGGTATTTTAAGTGTTATATCCACCAATCAAAAATTTTGAAATTCATTCAATAGCAATTGTATGTTCGGTAAGGTATTCATCACATACTTTTAACTTTTACCACATAGGTACAGGGTCTTCATTATGCTCACCAAGAGAAGCAATCAGGGAAAGCAACAACATAAATACAACAGCAACAGCAAAATTTAAGAATAGGACTAGCTTTTACAAAGCAGGGTTGCAATGGGTGCTGGCATACACCCCCACTTATTGCTGTATGTACTGTAGTAGGTTCTTGAGAAGTACAATGACTTACTGATTAGGCTTTACATAACAACCTATTTTTGCTATTCATACAACAAAATTAACTTAGACCAGGTAGTTGAAGATTCATGTTAGCTAAAACTGAGCATTCATAATTTGAAAAAATAAAACAACATAGCTATCAGCTTCAATTGTGAAAAAAGGGATAGTAAATGCAACTTTTCTTTTCTTTTGACTACAATATCATCATTAGTCAAAAATAGAGGTTGCTGTGTGAAATGGAAGGCCTTGAATTGACAAGAATTTGCTTCACCACCGATCCCACTTGTTGTTAGGGGGGTGGGGGTTGGTGAAGTCTGAGTCCAGTGCAAGCAAAACTCTCATTATACCCTCTCCAACACTCATTGAGCTGAATAATGCTTGTAGCAGTATCCCTCAATATATTATCTTCAGTTGTTGTGGGGCTGTAACTCCCCACAAACTTGAATAAGATTCAGGGAAGGTAGTTCAAAGGACCAGCCTAATTGTAGAGATAGGCAACCATTCAGCTGTGAGCAATCAGGTCCTGGAAGTGACACAGTCACACGTTCACCACACTCCACGGGTGCGTTCATTTATAAATTGTCATTACCTGGTGAAAGAATCATTGCAACTAGTTCTCTTCTCTGCTCACAGTAATCACTATTAGCTACTCTCTGCAATAGTTGTCACTGCCACAGTAGCTATTGCAGCACTCTGTTTAATCAGGTCTCACAACTTGTGCGCTCTGCTATTGAGGTTAATCAGTGTGTGTTGCAGGCAATTGCAATGATTTGTCTGTCCATTAGCAAGAGTTATGGTTGTCCTTGGATGGTGTCACACCCGAACAGTTGTGTTACGGTTGTCTGCATAAGCTTCAACTTTTAAAAAAAACTTCAAGGACAAACCACATTCATTAATCACAACTCTCTTAACTAGCATGGCCACACCTACAACCACACCCACACTAATTGATTTTCAGTTGTTATTTTTGCACATAGGGAGTGAAAATTGTGTTATGTCAGCATTTTCTACTGTTGAACTTGATGTTAAAGAAAAGTTTGAAGTGTAGGGTGTTGATTAAGTGAAGTATCTCAGCATGGAAAACTCTCTCTGTCAGGATCTGAAGTAGGAATCGATATCAACCCGACATCAGCCTCACAATCTAAGGAAATTTTGGTTCTCAATCAAAAATAATTTCACTCACCTCACACCAAAACTGTCCTAGTGTCTTGGCTTGTCATCTCTTGTTTCTGACTTGTAATGATTGGAGTTCTAATTTGAAGTATGGCAAACCACTACAAAACAAGACTCTTAACTTTAAATATGTTACCCCTAATGTATTACGACTACTTTCTGGATGCACTATTTCTTGTCAAATGTTTAAAACACTCTCTGACTCTTTCACTTATCTGTTGGTTGTAAAGCTTTAAATAAATTAATTGATTAGTCATCAGAAAATGTATTCATCATTCAACTTCAGAATACCTGTCATCACTCATTGATCAGCAGTGTGAAGGTGGGCTCATCTTTACAGAAGGAGAGGTGAGAGTGGTTGACTCAAACTGGTTGTTAGAGTAGACAGTTGAGCTTATAATTTTCAACTAAAACATCAAGTCTAACTTGGTCTCAAATTATAATCAACCACCACGTGTGGATTGATTGATGAAGTGCTCTGGTAGCTGGTTAATATTTCCATACTACTTTCTGAGAGGGTGTTCCCCAAAATGGTAAGCCAAGCCTCCATTTCACGTTCAGTAATATGTAATTGATCAAGTTCCTCTCTCATTGCTTGCAATTCCTCACTTGGAAAGTGATCATCAGCTTCATTCAAACATATTCCATGAGCAACAAGAGAAATGTCTTTCCAGATTCTAGCTGTGGGACTATAATCGGGGTAGGTAGCTCTTTCCCGCTGCCACCAGAGAGGAGACTTGCTCAATGGACTAAGTTGAGTATGGAGGCCTGCTGCTAACACTCTATACCCTCATTAGTGAGGTGGCCCTAAGCCTATTCCTAGTAGGATTGCAGAAGAGTAATAGATCTCAACAAAATCAGGCAATGCATAACTCTGAGTCGTATGAGGCAAGGCCAAGGTATATAAAACCTAGTCTCGCATGTCAGACCCTTTACCAAACTGCTACGCGGGGGGGGGGGGGGGGGGGAAGCGGTAGGGAGGGGCATGAGGGTCTGGCCAGCGAGACTATATAAAACCATGCCACACACACTCTTACAAAACTGATGTTACTAATTGGTTCATGTATGAAATGTAATTTCATGAATACAACTCACTGGTGACTATGCACACACATACACACACATCGTTGGCAACGATTTCCTCAGTGGTTTTCTTTTGTATCCTTGATTCAATGGTTTCAGGAAAACGGTTATATTTGAAGACAAAAATAAGCACATCATGTAATATTCTCATTTTCAAGCGCAAGACTAAAATAATTGGAGAAGTTTAAAATCTATCAGGTTGACATATAGCAACTTATGTTGGACAGTTCCTCACATGAATAGGACAAAATATGTGAACCCAATCACTAAAATATCACCCAAACAAGAAACTCTTTTAAGATAGGATATAACTTAGCTCCTGGGCTTGGCACTCTCGTGAGTAGCAAATGGAGGTCCCCAGTAGCATTTATAGTGGCCAATTAAAATTATTCTATCTTTGAATATTTTATAGATTTAATTAGTTCTTTTCTAAAGAACGTTCATCTGGCTGTGAACAAATTAGGTGTTTTTGTTCCTTCAAATTTCCATAGCTGCTAGTAAAAAAAAAAAAAAGGTTATCCATTAGCTACTGACCTCATTTTTTCTTTCTTTTTTTTTTGTAATACTAATAGAAAGATAGTACAGCAATCATTATTTTAGTATACTGGTATTAATTAATGTATATCTTTGTTACTTTTTTTTTTACATGTACATGATCCCTTTATTCACTATAAAAAGGAACATTACTTGTCAAAGTTTTTTAGTAGTTACTCACCAGTTTCTTCATGAAATCCCCCATCTTCCTTAGAACAACTACAATTATTTTTGTGATATTACTGAAGTAATGAGACATAAGAGTTGAGTTGCAGTCAAGAAATTGAAGTAATGGCTAAATAATGAATTGCTAACTTTCAACCAACCATAATTTCTGGCACATTGTTAAATTGTACAAGTTGGGATATTATCATCACTTGAGTTATGGTCATAAATTGAACATAAATGTTACACGATTGCTGTGAGCCGTGAAAGCAAAGCTCCTGGAGCTGGCGCTGGGCTAGAAACTCGCAGGAGAACAGACCTTCCTCACAGCAAGTGGTGTGGGCACCCGAAGTCCCACCAGGACCATTGCTGTTTCATGAGAAAAGGCCTTGAATTTGCACCCCAGCAAAGCCAGGTCCCCAATCCCAGCTGGGTGGACTGGTGGGGCTGGTGGGAGGCAGATGGAAAATCAGATGGAAAAATTGCCTGAGTGGGGCTTGAACTCTGGGACCTCAGGCCCTGAGCCCAGGACACAACCACTACACCACACAGCCACACTTACATACACAAAACACACACACACATGCACACACATACACACACACAACACACACACACACTAGTCTGGTATAGTTGACCCTTTACCTTAGAGTCAGGTTACGCCTGACTAAATACACACACGATGGCTCTAATAATTGTCTGCTATAGTTTCCACACAGACTAGGTTGTTGTTGTTTATTCATTATCACAATATCCACACTTCAAGTCAAGGCATTATCAGTAAAACAATATAGGATGTGAAATAGTGATCAGAAGTAGTTACAGGATGTGAAATAGTGATCAGAAGTAGTATACAGGATATCTTATAACAATTGGCTACTAATTAGAACCAACTTATAGGCCCTGTTAGTATAGCAAACCAGTAGCACCTGATTGCTCAAACTATATATACCAGTTCTGTCTGAGAAAGGTATTCCTATAATTCATTTAAGGCATCACACTCACTATGTACTTACTAAACCATGACTGGACAGCCAATGGACCATATCCCTGACTGCCTGACCAAGCCCAAGTCAGTTATTTCATTCTGGTATTTGTCAAACTATTACTTGAACAGAGTACATTTATATCTCTATCTTTTGCTTCGACACGTATCTGTCAATCACAATGAGTGTGTCCTGGGCTCTGAGTCTGCTCTCCTTAGTGGCTGTGTTCCACTCCTTGCAGTGTCAAACTTGTCCACCCAATCAAGATTGTTCTGTTAGTTACACAAGAGCTCCTGCTGCACTGAGTAATTCTCCATTGAACTGCAGCATGGAAGGAAGACAAGTTACAATTACTTGCGAGATGGCTACTCCTGGAGGTGTTAGTATTATTTGGTATTACACCTCCGACAGAAATCAAGCTGGGATGAGTCTAAACAATGAGTTCACTGGAACTACAATGCTTGTGACTGGAAGCGCATTGGTAACATCTACTCTGAGAATCGATTCCTTCAATAGTAGTGAACACAATGGTTTCTATTGGTGCGAGAGGGACCCTTTTATGGGACCATGTACACGTTCTATATTACCAAGTCAAATTGTACATATAGAAAATCAGTTATTAGAAGAACAGTGTAGTCAAACTACATTTGACTTTACTGCCCCATTCACTAGATGTGCATTTGGACCACTTGCTTTGAGAAATATAACCATAGTTACGGGAGTGAAATTCACCAATTCTACTCCTACAGCATTTCCCATGACAACAATGAATGATCCCGACACGACAAACGCCACAACAAACACCACAACACCTATAACAACACCAACAACGCTTGTCATGACAGAGGAAGAGGCCACCGAAGGAAGCAGCAACACAGTGCGTACTGCCATTATCTGGTTCTCTGTAGGAACAGTTGCACTTCTCTTAATTGTGGGAGCTGTCATATTGTGTGGAGTAGCCATAGCAAGGAACTAAAAATGGTAGTGTATCACTCCTGACAATATTATATTTTTAATGTTCTTTTTTCATATTATTGCTTAGTTCTAACTGTTATTCACCCTATACATTTATGTAACCAATGTGTAGTTATTGTTATGCATGTAGTAATGATAATACAGTATTATTATACAGTATATACATACTATTTTTATTTAGCTATATAAATTAGATTTGGTCTTTGGGAGGAATGTATTTGTCACAGTACATAAACTCTTGTTTTGTTTTGTTTTAACTCGCAGACCACCTGGTTCTAGAGTATCAAATTATCACATTATTGCATGACTGCATTAGTGTGAAAAAATTATAGCCTGACACACACGTATACTTTTATTTTCATTGCACAGAATTAACCCTTCTTTCGCATCATCAATTTTACTTTGGACCATGTTCCTTGTATAGTCTGTGTATAATGTGCTCCAGTGGTTGGATCCACAAAATTGGTGTAGTGATTCAACTCTGTATTGATGAGTATGACCTCCACTCATGCATCTGATATAACTGTGGTGCCTGGTAACACATATTGTTGAATAATTGGTAGTAGTGTAGAGTTGCTGACCTATTGGGTACTTCTATCATAAAAGGATTGTTACTTCATCAAAAGGATTGTGAAACAAACACTGCACACTTTAAATGAAGATGTTATTTTCATTATGGCTCACAACAGTGTATAGTTGTTTATGTAGGACGAGTTTGGCTTCAAACTTCTTAAGTTTATTTTCCAGCCAGCTAAAGGGATTATAACAGTTTTGGTTGAATGGCTGCAAAGGGTAGCAATTCTTTCAAGCACAATTTTTTTTATATACATTATAAAATATCCAGTAACCTAGAAGTTGAGATAGCTCACCTTACGCAGCTCTGGGTAGGTGGGTAACCAACTTTGCTAACCTGCCAACCAATGTAGCAATCATGACAATGTTACAAGCCTTAGATTAGCATTTTGTACAGTTTCTATGGGCACACATGATTCGTTTCCAATCCCAGTAAACTTTAATCATGGCTGCACAGTGTATTTCGCAATTATGTGCTCAGTAGATCGTCACAGATAACGAGACAAGGTCGTTTAGAATAAGTAGCTTCCGCTACTTATGAATGTTTTTCTGTCTCTACTCGTGACTGTAACTGCGAAAATGTGTATAATAGTTATGTTTGCAAAATTAGCTTCCTAAACTAAACTAGATTATACTGCATTTTGACTCTCACTTGTTGTTGTTGTTGTTGTTGCTGTTGTTTTGTTTGTTGTTTCTGCCTGCATTTCTATTCTTATGTATGTCAAAATTTACCTATTTATCTGAGCTTCTGTCCAATATACTAAGACAATAAAGAGAGGTATTGACATATAAGCATGTATGACATATGCGAGCACATACTTTTCAGGACCTTTCACTTTAGAGAACATTTCTAGAGTGATTGTGTGCATGCACTTTAAATACTGTTCAGAAAAATTGAGGCCAATCCCAGTCTCACTTCATCTACTTAAAATAATCGGACAATGACACTAGATGAATGTTGACTTAACTCGATGTGTACTGCTGCAGTTTGTCAAAGTAGATAATCCTTGAGCAACTCAATGCCACACTATATTTGGCCCATCTTTGGCCTGTGCTACCCCTAGCCTTACCTCCTTGCAAGCAGATTGCTGTATGGAATTGTGCATTTGTTTAGCTGTGTAGCATCCTTTCCTGAACACATGCCTGCCTGCCTGTCTGCCTACAGGGGTGTTTCTGTAGTGCCAGCTTATATTTGCTTCCCATCTCCCACCAGTAGTATATTCGATAGACTGGGTGGACTGGACTCATTTGTGTAAGCAATGTCTAGTCGCTGTGTGCAAGTAATAATAGTATTACTATATACATACTATTTGTATTTAGCTATACAAATTAGATTTGGTCTTAGGAGGAATGTATATAGTATGTCCAAGTTGAGTTGGCCGCAAGAAAAACTTGAATAACTTTAGAACGGAAGCTCTACCTGCCTGACTATTGCTTTCTTCGATTTATTTGCCCCTAAACCCTCAATTGCGGTCTTCACAATATGATTTAAAAGTTCCATATGAAGGTCACAGCTAATGTTATGACCAGGCTTCCCATGAACGTTGATAAATCGGGACCACTTGAGCTGTGTAGCCAAATTCTTCGGCAATAGTAGGTGGTATTGGGTCAGCATAGTGAAAGCTTCAATGGAGTAGTTTTTGTGTCCGGTGGCCTTCCATATAAGCATAAGATATTTCCACACACATAAAACCTTGTCCCCGTCACCTTCTCTGATGGCATCTTTGAATCCAAGAAACAAAAGCCCAAGACTAATAACTTCGCACGTATAGTCATATAAAGTGCCAGGTTCAGTAGCTTCATCCGATTCCTTGAACACAGTTTCCAGATCTACATAGCTGTCTACAACATATTTGGAGACATTCTCTATATAGTTGCTGCACGAATCGAGTTCTCTTCCATCCAGGTGTTGGGCGGTACAATATTTTCATCAGGGAAGTCATCTAGTGATCTCATGTTCAAGTATTCCATCACTGCAGCAACTATATAACCCTCCACGACAGTATCTAGAAAGTCTTCAGCAGCATTGATGTCAGACTTGACCTTAGTCGTCACATTTCTGCGGTCAATCAAGTTCCACAATTGGTACAGAGTACCTCTTTACATAGATAATCTTGTCTTGAACAGAAGATTCCAAATAGCCTGTGCAAATTTTTAAAAAAACAAAAAAAAACAAAAAAAAAACACACACAAAACAAACAAAATGTAATACAGTTATATGTGATGAAATGGCAAACATAACACAAATACAAAAATGAAATAATCAAAAAAAGAATTAAAAACAGAATATTATGTGAGTTGTGTATTAGTCCTTACAAGAAGTTATACATGTATAACTTCTTGTAAGGACTAATACACAACTCACATATCACACAGATCGTGTAAATGTTGTCACTTCTTAGAACTATGTAACACCTGGTTGTTCCGGCATTGAATTCAGCACATCTTTGAATTTACAACACATTCATTCTGTAATGATAGTTACCTAGCAAACATTTCCATGCCAATCCTCGGAAACTGGTAAGATCCCCTTCAACCGTTCTTCTAATTCACTTCCACCTCTAATGTACAAAGCACCCCTTGCTCTCACAGTAGATAGAAGATCTCCACCAACAAGAGTTGGAATAAATATCTTCTCCCTCTCAAGATCACTTCCTGGAATCTTATCTTTCATGTAGACACATTTGGCTGGTATGTACTTATGTATCCAATCCAATATTGCAGTCATTCCCTCATACGAGCACTCATTCTCATCTAGTACTCCAAGTGGAACCTGAGGCAATTAAATACCATGAAATATAGTCACTCATTACAAATTTTAAGAAATTAAATACATGTTTTTAATACAATTAGGAGTAAAAAAGCAATAAACTACAACCCACGTTTAAAGACACTTTACCTGACTGACTCACATAAATATTGCACTTACCACTTCAAACTTTGTACTCATTTCAGCACTGTATTCGTGACGAATATGTTGTGGAATGAGTTTCTTGAAGTAATCACCAAAAAATGCTAAATGCTTGTGCATTATTCTGGAAAGTAAAATTTTTCTTGACCACATCATAATCTTCTGAATTCGGAAGAATGGAAAATACTTCTATCTCAGTCTTCTGTTCTGATGTAAATGATGAATAGTCAATTCTGTTTTTCACTCCATATACCTGCACATAATAATGCAGAGACTGGGTCTGGGCATCACATCTCATGTATCGTGGCTTGACATTCTTGTCTATGTTGTTAAAACCAGAATTCAGAGAAGAAGGCTGTTTAGCAAAGGTCTGGACTATTTTTGCAGAATCAAAAGATGCTTCAGGTGTTGCTTCCTCTAGATGTTGGATGCCATCATCACTTGGTAATGAAAGGTTGCTACAAGACTCAGTTGCCTCACTCACTGAACTGTCATCAGATGAGCCTTCGAGGTCAGTGTTAATGAGAGATGGATGCCAAGGGTTCACAAGTGATGTTTTTGACAGAAAATCACGAGATGAATCTCCACCTGCGCTTAACTAAATAAACACATAATTGCATACATTAAATTAATAGCACAATACTTGGTTTATTTCAGAATGAATTCAATGGTTAAACAATGATGAACTTAGCAAAGCTAATTTTTCACCCAAGATTCCAAAAATTGCACTTCAATTAATTTAATAATAAAAGGTAATGTTAAAATGAAATGAATTAGAACTTGAATTGTCTGAAATTAATTCAAAATTCAATTGTCTGTTTCCTTGAATGTTAACTCAATCACTTCATCTACAATACACAAACAATGTCAATAATAAATGATACAAAATAGTACTTTAACCCTTTGCGGACGAACGCGGGCAAGCAATTATGTAATTAAATAGGCGCAGGCCGTAAAACCAATTAGTTGCCCGAGACGACGACGTTTTACCAGTGGAGTTCGACACGTGGAAAAAGAAAACGGGCGAGTGTTTCTTTTGTGTTAGGCCTCAAATAATCGGCCTCTAGCGTTGTAGCTATGGTAATTCGTTAGTTTATTGTTTATAGAGTTGTTTTGAATACAAACTTAGTTGGAATTATCGAGGAGGCCATAGTTTGTTAGCTATTTTTTTAGCTTATATTTATGAAAGGAGAAATCACACCCAAGTGTAAGTTCTAGTTTTAGTTTGCTTATTTCTAGCTACTTTAGGCCTTTACTTCTTAGTAGATGTTCTATTTGAATATAGCTAGACACAAAGTGTAGGAAAAAAATTTTTTTATTTAGTTGGTGCACTTGATATAAGTTATACTTATTTTATAAGACTTATTTTGTAGAATAGAGATTGCAAAATGTATACTATGTAAGCTACTGAAAGTTTTAGCGCGCTACGCGCTCTGTAACTGTAATAACAGAGCAAAAAAGAGCTTGTCACGAATTCGTGACAGCCGTATTCTCTTGACGCACCCGGTGTGTCACAGATTCGTGACCATCGTACGCGCGCGTTAAGTTACGGCGGTCACGAATGCGTGACGATCGTACGCAAAGGGTTAACAACAACAAAAAATATGGTGCATTCTCATTCATTCAAACCCTCTAAAATTATTCATTTGAATTATAGAAAAGTTCAGATGTGAAACGCATAGAAGTATAAGTACAAAATATAATAACAAATACTTTCACTCTGAATTTCAGAGTAGTTCATATAAACGAGGATGCACCATAATACTTAGTTACACATAAATCCTAACAAATTTCACCATTAAAATTTTAAATTATAAGCATTTTTAAAAGCATAATACATGCATGTAAACTTTTTTTAACTCAAACTTGAAATTTTGATCAACACCCAAAAAGATTCAAAACTACACTTCAACTGTGTCTATTAGAAATATAGCTACCCTATTTAGATGGAAAAAAAACACGACAGTGAAAATAAAAAGTGTGAAGTCAGCAGTACGCACTCTGTGCCAGTGGCTGCATCAGCTAGTTCATGCTACTTTTTACCAAAAATAATGATAAATTACCTTACCAAATATGTGGTATCGCTTACTAAATATGGTATCTCTAACTAAATATGGTATCTCTTACTAAATATGGTATCCCTTGCCCAATAACTTTAAACATAATTCATAACATTTAGCAATACTAGCCGACTCCTCAGAATCTAAATGTGGGAACTGGATTAAGCTTAAATAGTCCACAATAGAACAGGGTAGACTTCAGGGGGAAAATAAACTAGGAGAATCCCAGTAAAACTGGGTTGGTTGGCAACTATATTCAATACATCATATTTCCAGTTTATTCACTATGTATTCTCCTTCACTCTTTATATAAAATAAACCCAATACAATCTATAATCACCTGATTCATGGTATACCCATTCAAAGGTATATCCCTTTCACTATCTATGATATATCACTCTTTACCCAGTCCATACTCTCGCTTTACCCCATCCATACTCTCGCTTTGCCCAATGCATACTCTCGCTTTGCCCAAGCCACACTGTCCCTTTACCCAACCCACACTGTCCGTTTACCCAGTCCACACTGTCCCTTTACCCAATCCACACTGTCTCTTCACACATTCCATACTCTCGCTTTACCCAATCCATACTCTCCTTTTACCCAATCCACACTCTCCCTTTACCCAGTCCATACTCTCGCTTTACCCAGTCCATACTCTCCGTTTACCCAGTTCATACTCTCGCTTTTACCAAATCCATACTCTCCCTTTACCCATCCATTTTCATACAGAGGTAGGGGCGCCCTGGGATTCCCCCCCCCCCCAGAATTTCATGAAATAAATTACTGATATTTACTACTTAATGGTTGTAATATTGTATCATGATTTTCCAAGTGTATCAACCCTATACCCATTATATAATCACCCTGTGTTGTATACGCATGCGTAAGTATGGATGACTTTGGTTTTGGTACATTCTAACTGCTAGCGTACACCATTCCAATCGAACCCAAAGACACCACATAAACTGGCAACGAATGTGGGATCGCTTTAGCTATGAATCTGCTGGGGAGATTGGACGAGTTCGATAGTTCTAAAGAAGATTGGCCACAGTACATTGAGCGAGTTGATCATTTCTTCACGGCAAATGGAATAGATGATGCAGGCAAGAAGAAGTCGGCTTTTCTGAGTAGCGTTGGTTCTGCTACCTATGCCACGGTCAGGAATTTGGTATCTCCTGCCAAACCTGGGGACAAGTCTTATGATCAGTTGGTGACGATACTTACCGATCACTTCAATCCTACTCCTTCCGAAACAGTTCAGCGTTTCAAATTCCATAGTCGATTCAGGAAGCCCTCGGAAAGTGTGGCGGAGTTTGTGTCTGAGCTACGATCGCTAGCAGAATTCTGCAATTTTGGAGCAAATTTAGAAGAGATGCTTCGGGACAGATTGGTTTGTAGGATACAGAACACCCACATACAAAAGAGGCTACTGGGAGAAAAAACTCTTACCTTTGCAAGAGCATTGGAGCTATCTCAAGGGTTAGAAACTGCATCAAAGAATGCCAAGGAATTGGCTGAAGTACGAGTTCCAGAAGCATCCTCTAATACAGTACCAGTGCATGCAGTGAAATCTTCTACAAGGAGGAAGCAGAGTAGAGCTCCAGAAAGACTACAACAAGAAGAAACAAATTCTAAGGAAACCGCCAAGAGGTACGTGCTTCTCGTGTGGCCAGACAGGTCACCTGCGTCGTGAATGCCATTTTCGTAATACAAAGTGTCACAAATGCGGTAAAGTTGGACATATTCAAAATGCCTGTCAGAGTAGACCTGGTAGGGAATATGGTTATACGGCTCACAAGAAAGCCAACAAGTCCGTTCACTGCTTAGAGGAAAGCAACGATTCGTGCAGCGAAGAAACCAGTAGTCCAGATGAATTATACTGTGTTAATTCTACTTCAAGACGTCGGCCATACAATATATCACTGGAAATAGAGGGAGAGTTAGTGGAAATGGAGATTGATACAGGAGCGTCACTCTCTGTCATGTCTGAACAGGAATTTCGTAATCTCTGGCCGAAACATCCACTAGTTGCGAGCGATGTGACACTTCATTCCTACTCGGGTGAGTGTATACCAGTTGTGGGATCTGTTGATGTTAGTGTTCAATATAAGGGAAAGTTACAAACATTACCCCTGGTTATTGTGAAGGGTGTTAGTCCAAGCCTTGTAGGAAGAAATTGGTTACGAAACGTACAATTTGACTGGCAAGAAATATTCTGGTCTCGTAATACTGCACTTGCTGGATTACTAGGAAAGTATAGTTCCGTATTTTCAGAGGGATTGGGCACGGTCAAGGGATTCAAAGCTAAAATACATGTAGATGCTAAAACTCCCGACAAAATTTTCAAAAGCCAGAAGTGTGCCATATTTTTATCGAGAGAAAGTTGAACAAGAACTAGATCGATTAGTGCAAGAAAACATATTGGAACCTGTAGAGCATTCAGAATGGGCTTCGCCCATAGTATCAGTGTTAAAAAAAGATGGGAAAAGTGTTCGGATCTGTGGAGATTTCAAGCAAACTATAAATCCTGTGTCTAAATTAGACCGTTATCCCATTCCCAAGATTGAAGATCTTTTCTCTCAATTGTCTGGTGGCAAATCCTTTACAAAGCTTGACCTGAGTCGAGCATAACTACAAATTCCTCTCACTGAGGAATCCAAAGAGCTGGTGGTGATAAATACACGCAAAGGATTATTCCGTTATACAAGACTGCCCTATGGAGTTTCATCGGCTCCAGGAATCTTTCAAAGATTTATTGAGTCAGTATTGCAAGGGATTCCTAAAGTAACTGTGTACATTGACGACATCTTAGTAACTGGCTCTACCGAAGATGAGCACCTGAAAATTTTGTCTGAGGTTTTGAATAGACTTGAGCAAGCAGGGCTTAAGGTCAACAAGAACAAGTGCAACTTTCTAGCACCATCAGTCACTTACCTAGGTCATAGAATCGATCAGTTTGGGCTGCATCCTATAGCCGAGAAAGTAACAGCTATTCAGCAAGCTCCAGAACCTAGGAATGTCTCCGAGCTAAAAGCATACTTAGGCTTACTTACTTACTACAGTAAATTTCTGCCGAATATGGCAACGGTTGCTAGCTCCACTGTATAATCTTTTGAGAAAGGATGTCAGATGGAAATGGTCTGAACCAGAATCGGAAGCATTTTTAGCCTCCAAGAAGCTCTTAACTTCATCGGACCTGTTAGTAACATTTCAATCCAGAATTAGATCTTCTACTGATGTATGATGCGTCATCCTACGGGATTGGAGCGGTTCTGTCACACCGCATGCCAGATGGATCAGAGCGTCCAATTGGTTATGCTTCACGCTCATTGTCGAAGTCTCAGCGCAACTACTCTCAAATCGAGAAGGAAGCACTTGCACTGGTGTTTGGAGTTCAGCGTTTTCACTCCTATCTGTTTGGTCATCATTTCGAGTTGGTGACAGATCACCAGCCTCTACCGTCACTCTTGCATGAGCACAAAGCTACCTCATCGCAAGCTTCAGCTCGTATACGGCGCCGGTCTCTACTCCTTTCAGCATACGAATATACTATCGTCTTCAGGAAAACAGAAAAGCATCAGAATGCAGACGCACTGAGTAGATTACCACTTGAGCGTTGTCACAAGGAATCAAGTACCCCTCCAGAATTGGTCCTACTGTCAGATCATCTTCGAGATGCCCCCATTACTGCACACCACATTCGTGTCTGGTCCCGTCGTGATCCTGTTGTATCATCGGTATTGTCTTTTGTCGCCAATGGCTGGCCGGATAGTTGTGAACCTGCTCTGTCAGCTTATAGTTCGAAGAGAGCAGAACTCTCACTGTATCAAGGTTGTCTGATGTGGGGATCTCGCGTTGTTGTTCCACCTCAAGGTCGTAATGCTGTTTTGCAAGAACTACATGAAGGTCACTTGGGCATGACTAAAACGAAGTCTTTAGCCAGGATGTTCGTGTGGTGGCCATCTATAGACAAAGATTGAACAATCAGTTCAAGAGTGTATACATTGTCAGCAACAATATCCAGATTCTCCATGTGTGCCCTTACAACCATGGA
>WLWD01001365.1_pt1 | contig 21072 bp, 15 predicted proteins | sample 6712731 | NCBI WGS metagenome assembly WLWD01 (sample SAMN12718690, study PRJNA576275) | sponge metagenome | isolation source: marine sponge | host: Mycale hentscheli | place: New Zealand: South Island, Marlborough, Capsize Point | collected 2014-11-01
GTTATTGTCCCATTGTTATTTAGTAAACAAGTATAATTGCCTTCCATTTCCAATGAGAGAGTCAAAATAATTAAACAGTCTGCATAGATTCTGTAATTATTGTCTAACACCAACAGCTGATTTCCAAATATCCACAATATACTGTCTGAGTGGTTGCAACAAATTATTGTTGCACCATTATTAGGAATATACTGTATAACTGGAGTTTCCATCACAACTTCTATAAATAGTTCAGCAGTTTCACGATAATAAAGTGAAAATTACAGAGAGGCTAAAATGTACATAAACATTCCAACTAGTACATTGTAAAAGTATTCAGTCATTCTCGGTGGGGAAATTTTTTTAACTCAGCGCTCATGCGCACTAGGGTTACAGTAGTCCTAGTGTCATTCTGTCACTCTGTCTGTCAACAGGCACTTCTGGAAGGTAGGAACCAGTTAAGAAAGGAAGTGAAAAACATTTGTTGGACCATTTAAACTCTGGCAGACCTCCTATAAAATTTACCATGGAATCAGAGGAAGACAGTAAGCTACCTTTTTTTAATTGCTTTTTTAAGAGAGAGAGTGATGGTATGCTTACATCCACTGTATACAGAAAATCTACACACACAGAAAGATACCTTCACTTTAAGTCTCATCATCCTGATCATGTAAGAGAGGAGTAATGAAATGTTTGTATCAGAGAGCTAGGAGGGTAACTAATATGAGTCAAAACTTGAAGGAAGAAGAGAAACTTACACAAAATACTTCAAAGTAATGGTTATGACAATGCAACAATTACAGCAGGATCCAAAGAGTTATCTTCTAAAGATCACACAGATACTGAGCAAGAGAAATGTATGATTCTTACTATTCCATACATAGCAGGCTTGAGGGAGAGTATTTAGAGAGCATGTACAGATTTTGACATGAAAATAGCATTTAAGAGGTAAAACACTAAGATCACATCTTACAAAAATCAAAGATACTATACCCTTTACCACAGAGTCATTCATAGTGTACAGTATACCCTACAGTTGTGGTAAAATACACACAGGTGAAACAACTAGAAGGCTGAGCGGAGAGTGAAAGAACATCAGGATGCTTGTAAGAGAGGTGATGAGAAGGTTTCAGCCATTTGCTGAACATGCTTGGCAGCAGCATCACCCCATTAAATTGGAAGAGGTAAGAGTTGTAGACAAAGCCTGTAAGAATCGTGAGTTAAAAATCAAGAAAGCTGACACCTGACAACAACAAGTTTAACAGAAACATAGGTTTAGAGCTTCCAGGATGCTGGCTGTCCATGCTACGTGTAAATCACCTTCCTGGATATAATAAACGGTAAGCTACCCTCCAGAAATCTTGCTGTTTACATTGTGTTATATCACCACGGGAGAGTTTGACCTCAGTTGACCGCTGAAGAGGACTTCAGAAGTGGAAACGTCAGGTTAAGTTTTAATTAAAAATTTTAGGCTGTTAGAATGAGAAAATTTGCTATTATTATTTTAAAATTATTCTTTATAATTATTATAACACATTGATGAGTTATATACTAATGACCCTGTCACACTTACCTATACTGCTTAAATATGAATTGGAATAAAATGATGAGAATTCATCATCCTCTAAATCTGTACCATAGCAAGTGTACATTCCTATATGTGAATCATTAATTTCATCAATGTACAAAAAATAGTCATTGTTATAACCGAAAGTTGTTACATTCTTTTCTCTGTTTATATGTTTATCATTGAATTTCCATACCACATTTGACCAAGAATAGCACTGTATTGCAGCACTACCTTCTGGACTAATGCTTTGGCGATACGGATAGGTTCTGTTTCTAGATTCTATTAGATAGTATAATTGTAAATTTAAAGGATGAACTACTTATACAACTACACAATAATCAGTGACTAATTATCCCAATGGTATTATTTATAATTAGTTTGAATTAGTGCCCACTTTACATGACCTATTTTTAGGCTTTTCAATGCTCAACATAAGTTTGTGAGACTTGAGAAAATTGTGTATCAAGATCTCACACATGAAATTTGAGTTTAAGGTATAATCTGAAGACATTTTCAATTCTACTCAAAGTAGCTACAAAAAGGGCTAACATTGTGCCAACATAAAATAGATAGAAAAGTGGCATAGGGCATAATTGAGCATGATAGGTTCAATTTTAGTCAAAATATCAATGTTAAGCACAAATCATGCTAACTTTGTGTAAAGCTAAGTTGAGGCACTATAATTGTTCTGCAATGAGTCAAATATTGTGATATGTCACTATTTATTGCTTGTTTCATAAATTGAATTATATTTTAACTAGAGCACTGTAGTGCAAACCCTCAGCGCTAGTTAGCTAGTATGAAGTGATTTGCAACCCTGCAAGCTGGCTCACGTGACAAGCAAGTTTTTTAAGGGGCGGTTCCCATTACGGTAATGTACGATTGTAGGACTGAAATTCTACTCGTAAGTCAAAACTAACAATTCTGGCACATTAAAGGGACTTACTCTGTGAAGTGCTATAGTTTGATGTCACTTTCAAATCCTGGGTAGCCATACTCTTCGAGATCTCTTGTTGACTGAATGAATGAATGAATGAATGAACTAGAGCACTGAAGTGCAAACCCTCAGCGCTAGTTAGCTAGTATGATAAAGTGATTTGCAACCTGCAAGCTGGCTCACGTGACAAGCACGCTGTTAAGGGGCGGTTCCCATTACCGTAACGTACGATGGTAGGACTGAAATTCTACTCGCTTTTTCTTGAAAGTTTAGTCAAAACTAACAATTCTGGCACATTAAAGGGACTTACTCTGTGAAATGCTAGAGTTTGATGTCGCTTTCAAAGCCTGGGTAGCCGTACTCTTCGAGATCCCTTGTTGACTGAATGAACTAGAGCACTGAAGTGCAAACCCTCAGCGCTAGTTAGAAAAAAAGAAAGGAAAAGGTAGGAAAGAAATAATAACAGTAGGAAGAAAGAGGAAAATAAGGCAAGAAGACAAAAGAAAAAAAAAAAAAACAGGATGAAAAAAAAAAAAAATATTGTCGACGCGGATTCGAACCAGCAACTATTTGAATAGGTACTTGCTCACTCAACGACTACCCAACGCAACACCTCACGCTGAACGCATGTAATTGTTAGCTATTTAAAAGTGATTTGCAACCTGCAAGCTGGCTCACGTGACAAGCACGTTTTTAAGGGGCGGTTCCCGCTGTAAGCCTACGATCGCACGGCTTTGGAAAGTCTCGCTTTTTTCTGGAATATGAAGTCCAAAATCAAAATTCTGGCATATTAAAGGAACTTACTTCGTGAAATACTGCTGTTTGATGCCGTTTTCAGAGCCTGGCTGGTTCCTACCTTCCAGAAGTGCCTGTTGACAGACAGAGTGACAGAATGACTGACACTAGGACTACTGTAACCCTCTGGGCGCATGCGCGCTGAGGGTTAATGAATGAATGACGGGTTGACTACTATATACCCTCAGGCGCATGCGCACTGAGGGTTAATGAATGAATGAATGACACTAGGACTACTGTAACCCTCTGGGCGCATGCGCGCTGAGGGTTAATGACACTAGGACTACTGTAACCCTCTGGGCGCATGCGCGCTGAGGGTTAACTAGAGCACTGAAGTGCAAACCCTCAGCGCTAGTTGGCTATGATAAAGAAATAATAACAAAGGAAAAGTGTAAAAACAAAAAAAAGAAAGAGAAGTGGCATGAAGAGAGGCAGGAAAGAGAAAAAGACAATGAAGAGGGACAAAAGAAAGAGGAATGAATGAAAAAAGTAGGAAGAAGAAAGAAAGAAAAACAGTACACGAAAGAAAGAGGAAAAGAAAGTAAAGAAATAGAAGTGCCTGTTGACAGACAGAATGACAGAATGAAAGAATGACACTAGGACTACTGTAACCCTCTTGCGCATGCGCGCTGAGGGTTAACTAGAGCACTGAAGTACAAACCCTCAGCGCTAGTTAGCTAGTATGATAAAGAAAATAATAACAAAGGAAAAGTGTAGAAACAAAAAAGAGAAAGAGAAGTGGCATGAAGAGAGGCAGGAAAGAGAAAAAGACAATGAAGAGGGACAAAAGAAAGAGGAATGAATGAAAAAGGTAGGAAGAAAAGAAAAAGGAAGAAGAAAGAAAGAAAAACAGTACACGAAAGAAAGAGGAAAAGAAAGGAAAAGGTAGGAAAGAAATAAAAACAGTAGGAAGAAAGAGGAAAATAAAGAAAAATAAGGCAAGAAGACAAAAGGAAAAAAAAAAAAAAAACAGGATGAAAAAAAAAAAAAGAAGAAAAGAAAAATTAACGTCTACTAGGATTTGAACCAGAAACTTCCAGGTTAGGTACTTGCTCACCCAACAACTACGCAACGCAACACCTCACGCTGAATGCAGGTAATTGTTAGCTATTTAAAAGTGATTTGCAACCTGCAAGCTGGCTCACGTGACAAGCACGTTTTTTAAGGGGCGGTTCCTCCTGTAAGCCTACGATCGCACGGCTCTGGAAAGACTCGCTTTTTTCTGGAAAATGAAGTCCAAAATCAAAATTCTGGCATATTAAAGGAACTTACTTCGTGAAATACTGCTGTTTGATGCCGCTTTCAGAGCCTTGCTGGTTCCTACCTTCCAGAAGTACCTGTTGACAGACAGAGTGACAGAATGATTGAACTAGAGCACTGAAGTGCAAACCCTCAGCGCTAGTTAGCTAGTATGATAAAGAAAATAATAACAAAGGAAAAGTGTAGAAACAAAAAAAAAAAAGAGAAGTGGCAGGTAGAGAGGCAGGAAAGAGAAATAGACAGTGAAGAGGGACAAAAGAAAGAGGAATGAATGAAAAAGGTAGGAAGAAAAGAAAAAAGAAGAAAAAAGAAAGAAAAACAGTACACCAAAGAAAGAGGAAATGAAAGGAAAAGGTAGGAAAGAAATAAAAACAGTAGGTAGGTAAGAGGAAAATAAAGCAAAATAAAGCAAAAAAAATATGCATAAACGAGGATTTGAACAACAAGAGATTCTAGGTTAGATATCTGCTCACTCAACAACTATTCTACGCAACACCTCCGTCTGAATGCATGTAATTGTTAGCTATTTTAAAGTGATTTGCAACCTGCAAGCTGGCTCACGTGACGAAGCAAGTTTTTGTAAGGGGCGGTTCCCATTACCGTAACGTACGATTGTAGGACTGAAATTCTACTCGCTTTCTCTTGAAAATTAAGTCAAAACTAAAAATTCTGGCACATTAAAGGGACTTACTCTGTGAAGTGCTATAATCTGATGTCGCTTTCAAAGCCTGGGTAGCCGTACTCTTCGAGATCCGTTGTTGACTGAATGAACTAGAGCACTGAAGTGCAAACCCTCAGTGCTTGTTAGCTAGTATGATAAAGAAAAAAAAGTGTAGAAACAAAAAAAAAAAGTAAGAGAAGTGGTATGAAGAGAGGCAGGAAAGAGAAAAAGACAATGAAGAGGGACAAAAGAAAGAGGAAACTAGAGCACTGAAGTGCAAACCTTCAGCGCTAGTTATCTAGTATGAAGGGATTTGCAACCTGCAAGCTGGCTCACGTGACAAGCAAGTTTTTAAGGGGCGTTCCCATTACCGTAACGTACGATTGTACGACTGAAATTCTACTCGCTTTTTCTTGAAAACTAAGTCAAAACTAACAGTTCTGGCACATTAAAGGGACTTACTCTGTGAAGTGCTATAGTTTGATGTCGCTTTCAAAGCCTGGGTAGCCGTACTCTTCGAGATCCGCTGTTGACTGAATGAATGAATGAATGAACTAGAGCACTGAAGTGCAAACTCTCAGTGCTTGTTAGCTAGTATGATAAAGAAAAATAAAAGTGTAGAAACAAAAAAATAAAAAAGAGAAGTGGCATGAAGAGAGGCAGGAAAGAGAAAAGAAATGAAGGGAAAGCAATAAAAACCGCAGGAAGCGGAAAATAAGTCAAGAAGAAAAAAAAAAAAAAAAAAAAAAAGAGGATGAAAAAAAAATAGTATCCACTTGGATTCGAACCAGAGACTTCTAGGTTAGCTATTTGCTCACTCAACAACTACGCCATGGAACACCTCACGCTGAATTCTTGTAATTGTTAGCTATTTAAAAGTGATTTGCAACCTGCAAGCTGGCTCACGTGACAAGCAAGTTTTTAAGGGGCGGTTCCCATTACCGTAACGTACGATTGTAGGACTGAAATTCGACTCGCTTTTTCTTGAAAACTAAGTCAAAACTAACAATTCTGGCACATTAAAGGGACTTATTCTGTGAAGTGCTATAGTTTGATGTCGCTTTCAAAACCTGGGTAGCCTTACTCTTCGAGATCCCTTGTTGACTGAATGACAGGTTGACTACTATATACCCTCAGGCGCATGCGCACTGAGGGTTAATGAACTAGAGCACTGAAGTGCAAACCCTCAGCGCTAGTTAGCTAGTATGATAAAGAAAAGGAAAAGTGTAGAAACAAAAAAAAAAGAAAGAGAAGTGGCATGAAGAGAGGCAGGAAAGAGAAAAAGGCAATGAAGAGGGATAAAAGAAAGAGGAAACGAAAGGAAAAGGTAGGAAAGCAATAAAAACAGTAGGAAGAGGAAAATATAGCAAGAAGAAGAAAAAAAAAACAAGATGAAAAAAAAAAATGAAAAAAAAAAAGCATCTATTAGGGATCGATCCAGAGACTTCTAGGTTAGCTATTTCCTCACTCAAGAACTATGCCACGGAACACCTCATGGTCAATCCATGTAATTGTTAGCTATTTAAAAGTGATTTGCAACCTGCAAGCTGGCTCACGTGACAAGCAAGTTTTTAAGGGGCGGTTCCCATTACCGTTACGTACGATTGTAGGACTGAAATTCTACTCGCTTTTTCTTGAAAACTAAGTCAAAACTAAAAATTCTGGCACATTAAAGGGACTTACTCTGTGAAGTGCTATAGTCTGATGTCACTTTCAAAGCCTGGGTAGCCGTACTCTTCGAGATCCGTTGTTGACTGAATGAATGAATGACAGGTTGACTACTATATACCCTCAGGCGCATGCGCACTGAGGGTTAATGACAGGTTGACTACTATATACCCTCAGGCGCATGCGCACTGAGGGTTAATGAAGGGAAAAGGTAGGAAAGCAATAAAAACCACAGGAAGCGAAAAATAAGGCAAGAAGAAAAAAAAAAAAAAAAAAAAAAGAGGATGAAAAAAAAAATGAGCATCTACCGGGGTTTGAACCAGAGACTTCTAGGTTAGCTATTCGCTCACTCAACGACTATACCACGGAACACCTCACGCTGAACCCATGTAATTGTTAGCTATTTAAAAGTGATTTGCAACCTGAAAGCTGGCTCACGTGACAAGCAAGTTTTTTAAGGGGCGGTTCCCATTACCGTAACGTACGATTGTAGGCTACTCGCTTTTTCTTGAAAACTAAGTCAAAACTATCAATTCTGGCACATTAAAGGGATTACTCTGTGAAGTGCTATAGTTTGATGTCGCTTTCAAAGCCTGGGTAGCCGTACTCTTCGAGATCCGCTGTTGACTGAATGAATGAATGAACTAGAGCACTGAAGTGCAAACCCTCAGCGCTAGTTAGCTAGTATGATAAAGTGATTTGCAACCTGCAAGCTGGCTCACGTGACAAGCAAGTTTTTTAAGGGGCGGTTCCCATTACCGTAACGTACGATTGTAGGACTCAAATTCTACCTGCTTTTTCTTGAAAACAAAGTCAAAACTAACAGTTCTGGCACATTAAAGGGACTTACTCTGTGAAGTGCTATAGTTTGATGTCGCTTTCAAAGCCTGGGTAGCCGTACTCTTCGAGATCCCTTGTTGACTCAATGAATGAATGAATGAATGAACTAGAGCACTGAAGTGCAAACCCTCAGCGCTAGTTAGCTAGTATAAAGAAAAGGAAAAGTGTAGAAACAAAAAAAAAAGAAAGAGAAGTGGCATGAAGAGAGGCAGGAAAGAGAAAAAGGCAATGAAGAGGAATAAAAAGAAAGAGGAAACGAAAGGAAAAGGTAGGAAAGCAATAAAAACAGTAGGAAGAGGAAAATAAAGCAAGAAGAAGAAAAAAAAAAACAAGATGAAAAAAAATGAAACAAAAAATCGTCTACTAGGGTTCGAGTTAGCTATTTGCTCACTCAAGAACTATGCCACGGAACACCTCATGGTCAATACATGTAATTGTTAGCTATTTAAAAGTGATTTGCAACCTGCAAGCTGGCTCACGTGACAAGCAAGTTTTTAAGGGGAGGTTCCCATTACCGTTACGTACTATTGTAGGACTGAAATTCTACTCGCTTTTTCTTTGAAAACTAAGTCAAAACTAAAAATTCTGGCACATTAAAGGGACTTACTCTGTGAAGTGCTATAGTCTGATGTCGCTTTCAAAGCCTGGGTAGCCGTACTCTTCGAGATCCGTTGTTGACTGAATGAGTGAATGACAGGTTGACTACTATATACCCACAGGCGCATGCGCACTGAGGGTTAATGACGGGTTGACTACTATATACCCTCAGGCTCATGCGCACTGAGGGTTAATGACCGGTTGACTACTATATACCCTCAGGCGCATGCGCACTGAGGGTTAACTAGAGCACTGAAGTGCAAACCCTCAGCGCTAGTTAGCTAGTATGATAAAGAAAATAATAGCAAAGGAAAAGTGTAGAAACAAAAAAAAGAAAGATAAGTGGCATGAAGAGAGGCAGGAAAGAGAAAAAGACAATGAAGAGGGACAAAATAAAGAGGAATGAATGAAAAAAGGTAGGAAGAAAAGAAAAAGGAAGAAGAAAGAATGAAAGACAGTACACGAAAGAAAAGAAGGGAAAAGGTAGGAAAGAAATAAAAACAGTAGGAAGAAAGAGGAAAATAAAGAAAAATAAGGCAATAAGACAAAAGGGAAAAAAAAAAAAAGATGAAAAAAAAAGATGAAAAAAAAAATTTTGTCAACCAGGATTTGAACCAGAGACTATTTGATTAGTTACTTGCTCACTCAACGACTACGCAACGCAGCACCTCACGGTGAATGCATGTAATTGTTAGCTATTTAAGTTGATTTTCAACGCAAGCTGGCTCACGTGACAAGTAAGTTTTTTAAGGGGCGGTTCCCGCTGTAAGCCTACGATCTCACGGCTATGGAAAGACTCGCTTTTTTCTGGAAAATGAAGTCCAAAATCAAAATTCTGGCATATTAAAGGAACTTACTTCGTGAAATACTGCTGTTTGATGCCTCTTTCAGAGCCTGGCTGATTCCTAACCTTCCAGAAGTGCCTGTTGACAGACAGAGTGACAGAATGACTGACACTAGGACTACTGTAACCCTCTGGGCGCATGCGCGCTGAGGGTTAATGACACTAGGACTACTGTAACCCTCTTGCGCATGCGCGCTGAGGGTTAATGACCAGTTGACTACTATATTAATGACTGACAGGTTGACTACTATAACCCTCTGCAGCATGCACGCTGAGGGTTAACTATGAGTCATATAATACTATTGTACATGTACATAGAATTTGAGTCAAAATAGGTGCATAATTTCAGCAATGCTAACAAGCATATTAAATTAATGGGGATATCGTTTATGCTGGCCTGTTTCTATAACTTGTTAATGTCTGATTAGTACTTATTGCCACAAGTTTGCTTAGACCTAAACCATCTATACCTATTACTGTTGTACCCATTACAACTCTATCTCTCTCCACCTGTAATGTTCTCAATGCTTCTTACAATGTATTTGTAACACTTTCTACGTTTAAATGCCGCCTAAGATTGCCATATATCAATTATTTAATATTATAATGTATTCTAAAAGAAAATAGTTACAAAAAATGTGAATTTCAGAACTGTAGACAAGCACATTTATAAGTAGGAGAAAGCCTATAATATGACCTTCAAGAAATCACAAAGTAAGCCCGTTAAATAGCTGTGTGATTACTGAAAACTCGTAAATTACTGCCTAGAAAATGATTCTTTGAAGGTTTTACAAATATCTGAACGGTTGTTTTAGTGTGCTGGTACTAGGTTTGCTAAAAAATTATAGTTTGTTGTCAGTGTCTAAGCTTTTAATTAAGTTATAATTTTACCTTGGCTTCAATAAACTTACCAAGTACAATTAATATTATTTCCTTTTCGGTTATTTTGCCAAATGAATTGGACTCTAAACAGACATACTTTCCTCTATTATCCATCCTGACTTCATGAATGATCAAAGTGTTTTGTTTTATTTCAATGTTATGAAGGAGCTCTCCTCCATTATGGGACCAATTACACATTTTGCTCATCTTGGATACTAAATTAGCATTATGTTGAGCCTTAGAAATAACCTTTTCACTCACTTCTACATAAAACAAATGTATTGTTACTGATGTATTAGGGTATATTTACATCACCTATAAATTTGATAAGCTATAACTATAAGGAAATGTTGACTACTTATTGGATGTTTTGTTACCAAACATATTTTTTTTATTAATGTCTGCATTTCATAAGGAAATTATCTTCAAATAATTACCAATAAATACCTGGCATTTCAATTTGATCACTATCTATAAATTGTAGAATTTCTTCATCAAATTTTTGGTTGTACATCAATAAATTGAAATTTTCATCCTCCCAAGGATATTTTTTGTTCTCATTTGAGGTTGTGGGAATACTATCCTTATTAGGCATTAAATAACTCAGGGTTTCTATAGAAAAATCTTGTCCATAAATTTCGTCTACTGTTGAATCTAGGTTTAAACACACAGAATTGAAATCTAATTTTACATTTTATATAGGCATCATTAATGATCTTGTAAATTTCACAATGTTAACTAACTGAATGCTACTAATTATTGATGTATTGGATTATGTTCGTTACCCATCAGATTTTTTCAATTATAATAGTAAGGGCATAAGTTGCCCATACAAAAATGTATGGGGAAAATAGCTGTTCAATTGAAATCGCACAGGGGAAAGGGAAATAGAGCGTAACTAATTGAAATGCCACGGTAACTAAGAGGAAACTACATAAGTGAAATACCTCAGTAGTTAAGTTAAAATTACGAGGTAACTGCGCACGTGTAGAGCGTTAACCTTGGAAACGTACAGTTCCAGTAGTTTCTAGTTGGAGGCAATGTCCTTCTTGCACTGGAAATAGAATATTTGTTGGGGGCCACCATTATGCCCAGTTTGACTGCATAGTATCTTGAAGGTTGTTTACTCAAGTTGGATGGTAGGAGTGGGGTTGGGGCCAAACCATACTGTCTGAACTTTGTTGTTGTTGTTTGTTGTTGTTGTTTTTGTTTTTTTTGGGGGGGGGGGGGGGGGGTAGGTGGGTGGGGGGAGTGCAAGTTTGACGTGCTTTCTCTCTGAAATATTACAAACCATTCTTCCAGAGAATCTATCATTATCAATTTTATGCCTGATTATGTTTTGTGTTTGTAAGTGTTAATTGAAATGTTGGCAATGTGCAAGTGAGTGTTAATGGAGTATGCTGGAGTACACTGTACAGGTTGAATTAATTGTCAGGCCCGTAGGCAGGGGAGGGGGCTCACGGGGGCTCATGTGAGCCCCCCTTTTGAAATATGATGCATGCTTAGTCAATATTATTAATGCATGTTTTTATACATTAGTTGGTTATTTCATACAATTTGAATATATTATGTGAGCGGGTCTGGGAAAAGGGACCTTACGGCGCAAAAATTGAAATTGAGATATAGGCTCCAGAAGTAAGTCATCGGAAAAATTCTTTCTTTCTCCTATTTTTGTTTTTTGCAGAATTAGTCTTAGTGACCCTTACTCTACGTCTATGCCAAATTTCGCATGTCAAAACGACTTAAAAGACCCCAAGCGTGCCGTGAAAAGACAAGCTACTTTTTATTCTCGAAGTACAATAAACGGGGAATGGGCGGAGTTTCAAACTAGCAGCTAAAAAAACGGCATAGCTTTGAGACTACTGCATGCACTCTAGAGCAGTCAAGGATTCCAACAAGACAGGCTCCGAGATGCTCTGAAAGCTAAAAAGAACTCTACGCAAACTTCATTAGTCGGCGAAAAAGCGGCTGTACGATTTAATTGCGTATGCGGAGTACGCCGTTAAGTATACGGAAACGTTAATTATACCGGAAGTGGAAATTCAATTTATGTTTTCTCGATTTCTAGTTCAATTGCTTTGCTGAATAGGGCCCAGTTCAACTGCCAGTTTCTCTGCGTGTCGAAAGTTTTACCCTCCAGAGATAAATTGTATCTTTTTATTAGCATAAAAAACTAAATTTTTTTGATTTGCGCCAGAAGGTCCCTTTTCCTAGACCCACTCACATATTAATTGTCGAGAGAGCAAGACACTATCAAGTGGTGTTGAATGCAAAAATCGGGTATATGTTATGTGTTTGTGTGTGGCATACAGTATCTCTCTTTTTTTTCGCCCGCGCCACAAATTACGTAAGTTGGGTTAAGCGTCCACAACTCCAGGATGTTTTAACGAGCGCGGAGAATCCTGCTGCCGCAAGGAATATAATTTCTGTCCTATTTTTTGTAAAGAGTCTGCTCGTTTGCCATTTGTGCTATTGGAGCACACCACTAGTTACTATAAACATCATGCATAGCCTGCTTTTCAGTATAGTCAATTGACACATATATGTTTGGTAAGTGTAACCACTAAAATTGGTAAAATATATTATGTGCTTGCATGTATGTATGTATGTTTACTATGTACACATGCTGTGCATTTGTCTGTATTGTTTACTACTAAATTTTATTTATTTGTGACAGTCTACGGAAAACCGAGCACAACGCGGCACCGTTCGAAAAAATTTTTTTTTGCACTTACAGAGTTGTCGGCGTCCAGATATTGAGCTCTCCAAGTTTTATCATCGTAGCTTAAGTCGTTCCCACTATAATAGACCTAACCGTTTCCTTCCGTCGGCTTGAAACAATACATTTTAAGAAATCGATCGATCTTTTCTCGATATTAACGCACGCCGCTTTGTGCCCGGTTTTCCGACAGTCACATTTGTAATTATAGTGTAAGAAATCTTACTAGGCACAAGTTATTTAACTCAATGCTAGAATATTAATCATCTTATAAGATAAGGACAATAAAATCATGCACTTAAATAGGCAAGATTCCTTGTGAGTTGTATAATTAATGTGAAAACTTTGAATATCGTATAACCCATGCATATCTAAGATTACACTAAGGGTAATCTTGCAAGATTGGCCCATTTTGTGATCTGTCTGAGATGGATCTTTCTTGATTTAATGAATTCACTAGTTGTACAAAATCCAAAAATATAATTCATTATTAATTCCTCCCTCCCCTTCTCCCCTCTGCAAGTCCATTTGTTGGTGGGTAACTGCTTACTTTCAATATATCGTTGACACCTGTGAGAAATACCATTATTACTAAGTGCATCTTTTCATGGGTTCAATCAGCTGGCCACCTCTCACTACAAGGCCCAACCTCTTGTTATCCACACACACACACACACAAACATGACATAAAGACATACATTCCAAGCCTGAAATATTCTTTAAATAAGAGCATAGGGAATAATGTAAAATAATAATAATTAAAGGAAATTTTGGCATGATACTGCACTGTGTCATAGTAGTAGTATATCATGCACCACTTTGAGGGGGGAGAGGGGGAAAGGCATTCGTGTATAGGAGTGAAACACTTTTGACATCGCATTATAATTATACTAAATTACAAATTTCTTGAAGTTTTTCTGGTAGGGTTAAAGGTCATGTGTAATATTTTGCTGTAGATTGTTTATATGAGTGATATTATATCATTGCTAATAAACCATTTCTACTGGCTCAGGTATTCTGGAAAAGACTTTACAAGACTTCTTCTGGAATGGAACCGGGAACACTTTACCAACTTCGAAACATGATTCACCGCAGAAATGTAAAACCGAACCCTAAAACGGATGTTAATTCATCGGAAGACTTTGTTGAGGTGACTACAATCGGTCATGTTCTCTCTGCAGTCATGTCACACCTAAAAATTTCTAGTCTTGATGAAGTACCTGCAGGACTGTCTGCAAGCCTCTGGATGGAAAATGATTCTGTTCGAAAACAGACACTGAAGGACATTGCATCATCTGTCGTAAACAAAAATATTTCTCTCTCTACCGTTTTCAAAGACATGTCATTTTCCAAGAAATCAACTTCAGCATACGATTATGCCTGTGAAACATTCACGCTTGGATTGCTAATCTTTGATTTCAAGGGGAATCTTGGGTCGCTAAACAAACGCGCGCAAATTATTATGTCACCAGCCAAGCCATAAGTAATACATGCGAAGTACAGTTCCCCTGAAATCCAGGGGAATAAAACAACTCGATATATAAGCGAACACCAGACCCTTTCCCCGGCAGCGGTTGGGTAAAGGGTCTGGATACGCCAGACTAGTCCTTCTTTACCCAGGAACCTCTGCCCGTATTAGACGGAATGTTTTACAACAGATTAGGAGGAGTCGTACAATGAAAAGAAAGTTCCAGGGGAAGCTAATCCTGAAATAATGAGATAGTGACTGAACGATACAGTGTAGCTACAATTACAAAGACTTTTTTCAAAAGCTAGCCGACTATTAGCGAGTGATAGCACGGTAACATGTGCTATTAGGAGTCAATAGCAGTCCAGATAAAGCAATTGAAATAGCACGGTTACCGTGCTATTACTCATACATATCTGCATTTATTATGAAAAATCTACCAACTACAATTACTATTAAATACCTGGCACTTCAATTCGATCACTATCTATAAATTGTAGAATTTCATCATCAAATTTTTGTTTTTTTTTGTTCTCATTTGAGATTGCGGGAATACTATCCTTATTAGGCATTAAATAATTCAGATTTAAAAAATCATAATCTGTTTCTATAGAAAAATCTTGTCCGTAAATTTCGTCTACTGTTGCTTTCTCTGTTGAATCTAGGTTTAAGTATTGGTTGGATTTACATTAAACACAGAATTGAAATTTAATTTTACATTTGATGTAGACATCATTAATGAAGTTGTAAATTTCACAAACTGAACGCTATTATTATTGGTGTATTGGAATTTTTTTTTTACCCATCAGATTATTTCAATTAATATCTGCATTTATTATAATAAAAATCTACCAACTACAATTAATTAAATACCTGGCACTTCAATTTGATCACTATCTATAAATTGTAGAATTTCATCATCAAATTTTTGGTTGTTCATCCATAAACTGACATTTTCATCCTCCCAAGGGTGTTTTTTGTTCTCATTTGAGGTTGTGGGAATCATATCCTTATTAGGCATTAAATAGTTCAGATTTAAAAAATCATAATCTGTCTCCATAGAAAAATCTTGTCCGTAAATTTCTTGGTTGTATTTACACAAAACACAGAATTGAAAATCTAATTTTACATTTTATATTAATGATCTTGTAATTTTAGGCATGGTGACCAATTAATGATGTATTGGATTTCTTTTTTATTGCCCATCATTTATTTTAATTAATATCAGCATTTATTTTATATGAAAAGTCTATTTACTACATTTACTAATAAATACCTGGCACTTCAATTTGATCACTATCTAAAAGTTGTTGGATTTCATCATTAAATGTTTGGTTGTCCATCAATAAATTATAATTTTCATCCTCCCAAGGACATTTTTGGTTTTCATCTGTGATTGTGGGTATAATATCCTTATTAGGCTGTAAATAGTTCAGATTTAAAAAGTCATTATCCGTTTCTTTTGAAAAATTTTGGTTGAAAATTTCGTCTATTACTGCTTTCTCTGTTGAATCTTGGTTTAAAGTATTGGTTAGATTATCATTAAACAGAGAATTGAATAATTTTAGATAGAGTATGTTTTATAATATGCATCATTAAAATGATCATGTAAATTTCAGTGTATATGTATGACTATAAGGATTCATGTTTAGTAATTTAATATGTATATGATGCCTGAACATTATGTAAATATGTATGTAAATATGTAAGTTTGTATGTACATATGTAAATACTTCATAGAGCTACTCTAATCAGTCTAGATACTTTCATCAGATTTAGTTATTAACTTAAAACAGAATAAATAAAACACAAACACTCACAAAAACATCTCATATATCAAAATTTGAGAGACATGCACCAAATAAATTGAGTATAGTTTATTATTTTATAACATTAAATACTTCATAATTGGATCAAGAATATTTTAATGCATTTATCATTGTAGTTTAATCTCATGTTGTATAATATCATAATTACCTTTATTTAAAAAGTTTTCTTTCAAATAATCCCAAATTTCATTGGATTCATCATCCTCTCGATGATAGTAACAATCTGAATCATCTGTTCTATTATCATCACTTGCACTTAAGGATCTTTTCCTGTCAAGCTGTTTTTCAGTATTGCCAGAATTTAAATGATAGAGTAGCAAGTTATCAGTGCAAATCTTTTTGGGAAATATACAGTTTTCATAGCTATCTGAAAAAGCTTCTTCTTCATGATCACATTGTGTACTTGAGTTACTCCTATTATCTCTCTTTCTTGTTTGTAATTCATTTTTTACATAGCCAGTTTGTTGACTTCCTTCAACGCTATCATCAGTGCCTATGAATAGATATCAAACTGTGGTAAGGATAGTAAACAATCTAGTGTTTTCATAAGTTCCCTGTATTTTACAAATGTTTTCTATGATTATGAAAATATAGATAATTGGACAAATTATTGCAACATAATCCCAAGTAATTATGAACTTTTCAAGATGTATGTGAAAAGCTCAAACCCTACGAATACTGAACTATACAATCAACATTAGATCAGGCAGAAAAATATAATAATACAATTTTAGTTCTAAATTCATAATACAGTGCGTCCAGCTTAACAGAGTGAACTTTCTGAAATTAATGATGCTATCACAAATACCACTGTAATATATTAAGTATGCATGATCAATATCTAAATTTTTGAAAAGTTACACATTATCGGCATACAATGCTGCACTCAAAATATTTTTGTGGTTTTGTGGTTAGTTTTGTGGTAACAGGTGATACAACTGAGAGTTTTTGGGCAGTGAATTTGGTAGTTTTTAAGAAAAAAAAAGAGAAATTATTGGTCCTTATCTTTCTAACTTGGTTCACTGATAGTTAAGCTCCTAAGCTTTCATTTGAACCAAATTTTGTTAAGTTGGTGAAAATTTTTACGTCCAATATTTAACGTTTTATGAAAAAAAGTGTTTAAGAAAAAACTTTTGAATTTATTGGGTTATATCTCTATAAATTTGTTCTATGGTATAAAATTATGATACAATTTATGTGTATTAATTTGATAGCTTCATTTTTAATAATCACTGAATTATGGTCAATTTTTCATTAAATTTCCATTTTTATGGTAAGGGTCTCCAAATGATGACGTTTGAGGTAAAAATACGCGGGCTGATCTACGTAAGCGTGACGTCTAAAATGTGCGCATGCGTATTGCTGCGATAGGTCCAGCTGGTGGCGCCATTTTACCGCACTTTATTCTATGCTTAGTATGGCTTCATTGACATTGGCTTCCTTCGTGTCCCAGGCTAGGGGAATCATGTTTTATGACGCTTTCGTGTTGACTGGACTAGCGTTCAGTTGCTGCCATGAGCCTTACAACCCCTATGACGTCAACTGCGTCGCTTTGATGTTGCCAGGGCATACGATGCTCGGCCATCTTGCCAGGGAAGCAGCCCAGTTACTGGCTCCTCTTCTCAGGGCTGGATTTCAAGCTCATGGGTAAGTCAATTCTATATAACTAAGTGCTCTTTAACTTCTGTAAATTATCATATAGGTTATTTGTATAGCTGAAGTCATGATTTAGCTGGGTAAGAAGCAATTACCTAGAAGTCCCATCCCTGCTCAGTTCCAGGCCTAGCACTAAACCTCCTGGTTTTACTTAAGGCATTACCTTCTGAAGCCTTAGATCCTTAGTTTAGCTGTAGCCCCATGAATGGCACACACACTAGCACACAAAGTCATATTGAAGGTAGAATTTTAAGAACCAGTAGATGTCGATACTTTTTGTCTCTCTGATGATTGAAATTTCCTCATTAGAATTTGTTTTAATTAGAAAAAATACGCAGTATTCCAAGAAATGTGCAGTAAAGCTAAAATGCATAAATCGGCAAATGCTCTATATAGAGACATAAATGTGTGCTGCTTTATGACTACTTTTAAAGCAATCTATTAGCACATGCTTCCCCTTCCCACCGTCTCCTTCCCACCGTCTCCCTCTTCCATCTCCTTCCCACCGTCTCCCTCTTCCTTCCCCTTCCCACCGTCTCCCTTTTCCTTCCCCTTCCACTTTCGTTGTGCATGCTCATAGCTTTTGTTATTGTTTTGTCATCCCAGTCTAGTTACATCAGGATCATACACGAGAGTGGGGTATCCAGGCACTACTTATGCTGGAAGAGTGTGCTCCATCAAGATTTTCATCTGTGGCTGCCAGAGTCGTGTTGGGCAAGTTGTTGATGCTCTATGTGGTACAAACTTGACTTATAACATCCACACACTAAAAACGCCAGACACAACATCAGATAAAATACCAGGGACACTGAACATAACTCCAGACCAAACACCAGACGACAAAACAGATTTGACATCTCACAGTGACAATGAAAACAATAACAGCTCCCCTTACTCTAGTCCCTTCCAGCAGGCTTGCCCCTACTCTATTTCAGACTTTGACAGTGACGACCAAGATGCATTTGACAAGTCAAACGCTGACAGTGACAACCAACACACAATTGACAAAAACGAGTCAAACGCTGACAGTGACATACAAAATATAATTGACAATAACGAGTTAAACACTGACAGTGACATACAAAATATAATTGACAATAACGACTCAAACGCTGACAGTGACATACAAAATATAATTGACATTAACGAGACATGTGACTCAAACACAACACTTCCTACATTTTCCACCCCCAGAAAGTCTGACATACATTTAGACAAACATATTTAAACAAAACACCCCCAATACATACACAACAAAACTCATTGAAAGACGAAAACGAATTAACAACATCAACACTTAAACGAAAACGGCACATGCGAATACAACGTAAGAAACGTAACAAACGGCACATGCGAATACGACGTAAACAAATATTTACTACAAATACGATAACGTAAACAAATATAACAACCTCATGGGGCATTCCATTTCCCAGGAACTTGATGGACCCAACACTACATCACACTCAGCTGTAACATCTAGCCATGAATACAGAATAATTGGACGCCTCAACTTCCATCAGGACAAGGTTACGCCATGCATGATGCATCATCAAGAACAGTGCTTGCTTCTCCACGTGATTGGGTGCAACATGGAAGATGTTACTACCATCCTGGTAACATTGAAGGAAGACGTAATGCAATTGACTCACTGCAAACTAATAGGTGAGTATGTTCTCTTCTTAACCCTCTCGTTCCTGAATTGTTTGGACACGCGCGGAAAAATCTAATTGTCGACCACGGAATAGAGTATTACCGTTTTATTTTTTTAACTCGATGCTGGCTGGGAAAACCCCATAGCAACCATATATCACTAAATAGACCAAGAGTTTGGGATTCCTCTCATTTTTTGATTGAGAAAATTGAATAATATTTAGGCCATCTACTAATACTTCAAAAAAAAATTTTTTTTCCCCCAAAAATCCACTTTTTTCATCAATAAAAAAATAAAATAAAATAGAAATAATATTGTTTGATGCATTTTATACCAATATTATATTAGTTCAACAATAAAATATGTTGCTTGTTGTGTGTGGTACTGATTGTGATCATGTAGGAGACATCTATGAGTGTCCACAAGGAACATATGCCATCGGACGTCGAGCTCCACTACAAAAAAATTTCATATACACAAAAACATAGACAACAAAGATATTTGTAATACAAACAACAAATTATTCATGCTCCTATATGTGACCGGATTTGTGAAAACCCGGCTAAACGCGGCATCTAAAGTTTTCTAATATATTCTACCAGTAGGCTGCACGGGGCCTTGGGATGCCTTCCTCCTAATTTGGAAGCTGTAGCACAAGCCGTCTTCGCCCTACGCACTACAACACTTCAGTATTTTTGCTAAACTTATTATTGCTGATTTCGAAAAAAACGCGGGGTAAAGGCGTTGCTAAGGTCAGGGGGCGTGCCTTGTGTCCGTATACTATTACTGCGTGTCTCCGGGACACTATGGAATAAACCGGTTACAGGCGGATTGAAAGAAGTCTAAAAGGCTTAATGCAGGGCTCCTTAAGAAACTATGATGGCGAGAATTACGTGAGTACGTGAATTATGTAGAATAGTAAGTGAATTAGTTAGCTACAGTTTTTCCCCGGCTGTTAGTGAAAAGCCCGCCAATAATTTCTTAGCAACTCTCCGTACACGAGTCCAACCGGCTAGTGTTTCTAGCCTCCTAGTGTGAGTTCTAGAGCACGCCAGAGCTTACAACTGCGTCATAAGCTAGAGCTAACTGGTGTCTATCCATTTCTGCCATAAAAAATTTTTCAAAAAAAATCGACCCGTAAAGGCTTTACCCGGTGATACTGAAATAAATTGTTTGCCGCGTTTAGGCGGATTTTCCCAAATACGGTCACATATAATTGCAACTTTATGATGTATTGTATGCGGTTTCATACAGGATTTTTGTTTGGGGGGGGGAGGGAGGGGGGGCTCCGAGTGTACTTCGCCACACTCATTTTTTGGAACCTACACTACTTTGATGCAAATCTTTGCATAAGAGTCTATACTTCACATTGATGATCAGTGTTCGATCCCATGCACTAAACGGCTCAGTAATGATAGGAACATAATGGGATACAATATCAGACCAAAAATAAATGCTTCCAAAATGTTATTTCTATTCAACTCCCAAATTCTAGGTGGGGATCCCAGGGCTAGCCTCCTACTGTATGAAACACTGGTATGTATACTTTATACTGTCCATGAGAGAAACAATCGCCGTTGTATTGAGAAAGTGTAATTTGAAAATGAAAAGCAGTACAAGCACACACGTGGAATTCAACTTACGTGTCACATACAGAATGATCCCTCCCAGATTAGGATCCGGAACCTCCATACAATACCAAAAAAACACAGA
>WLWD01004312.1_pt1 | contig 21067 bp, 11 predicted proteins | sample 6712731 | NCBI WGS metagenome assembly WLWD01 (sample SAMN12718690, study PRJNA576275) | sponge metagenome | isolation source: marine sponge | host: Mycale hentscheli | place: New Zealand: South Island, Marlborough, Capsize Point | collected 2014-11-01
ACCTTATGATGTAACTACCAAGTGGTGGAGTATGACCAGTGAATAGAATACTCTTATGATGTAACTAGCCAAGTGGTGGAGTAGTGACAGTGAATAGAATACCTTATGATGTAACTAGCCAAGTGGTGGAGTAGTGACAGTGAATAGAATACCTTATGATGTAACTAGCCAAGTGGTGGAGTAGTGACAGTGAATAGAATACCTTATGATGTAACTAGCCAAGTGGTGGAGGATAATGACAGTGAATAGAATACCTTATGATGTAACTAGCCAAGTGGTGGAGTAGTGACAGTGAATAGAATACCTTATGATGTAACTAGCCAAGTGGTGGAGTTGTGACAGTGAATAGAATACCTTATGATGTAACTAGCCAAGTGGTGGAGTAGTGACAGTGAATAGAATACCTTATGATGTAACTAGCCAAGTGGTGGAGTAGTGACAGTGAATAGAATACCTTATGATGTAACTAGCCAAGTGGTGGAGTAGTGACAGTGAATAGAATACCGTATGATGTAACTAGCCAAGTGGTGGAGTAGTGACAGTGAATAGAATACCTTATGATGTAACTAGCCAAGTGGTGGAGTAGTGACAGTGAATAGAATACCTTATGATGTAACTAGCCAAGTGGTGGAGGATAATGACAGTGAATAGAATACCTTATGATGTAACTAGCCAAGTGGTGGAGGATAATGACAGTGAATAGAATACCTTATGATGTAACTAGCCAAGTGGTGGAGGATAATGACAGTGAATAGAATAGGTTATGCTACTGCTTTCTTCATGCCTAGCCAAACTCAGTCCATCCAGTGCCACTGTGTGATGAGGAACTTGCTGATGTTATTACTTAGTTATAATAATAGACCAGAGTATTGCATTGCCATACTCACTCAATTTATAACATTATTATCTGAATGGTATGCAGTTCGACTCGTGCTTAATGTGCGTTGTGTGTGTGATGTGTGTATATGCGTATGTGTGTGTGGGTGTATGTGGGTGTGTCCAGACTGACTCCACCATGACTGAGCTGGAGATAGATATGAACATGAGAATTGGAGAATGGAGTATCATACAGGAGTCAGGCAAGCAGCTGCAGCCCTGCTATGGCCCGGGCAACACCGGCATGGCCAATCTGGGCAACTCCTGTTATCTCAACTCTATCATGCAAGTCGTCTTCACCTTACCGGAGTTTCAACGCAGGTGTGAGCTTGTTAGTGGGTGTGGTTTGTAGGTGTTTATCTACTGACAACCTGCAGGTATGGAGAGAGGGCGGAGACTGTGTATAGAGATAGTCCAGCTAATCCTACAGGAGACTTGGAGACACAAATGTGAGTTATTACTTCTGAGGCTTTAATCCTCCTTCGTTTGGTAAGGTGTCATTACACTTTACAACTACTACTTATTGTGTCAGGTGTAAATTAGCTCAGGGCCTTCTCTCTGGGAAATATTCTCAACTGGCGACTACCAAATCTACAGATAATTCAGCAGCTGCTGACCGCACAGAGAACACTCCACCAGTGAGGCAACTTCAACTAAGCAATAGTTCAGTTTGTAATTATAGCACCATTGTATTTTATATTGTTGTTTTTGTATTTGTTTTGTTTGTTTGTTGTTTTCTTTTGTTTTTATTATTGATAGGAGCCTGAGGGCATTTCTCCAGGAATGTTCAAGGCACTGATTGGTAAAGGGCATCCTGAGTTCTCGACCATGAGGCAGCAGGTGAGGTGGCTGGAATGAATCAGTTGTAGCTGTCGTTAGGGGGAGGGGCAAATGGTCCTCACACAGAATGTTAAATACATTCTCTCTTGTCTTGTATTTTAGGATGCACAGGAATTCTTCCTGTACCTGCTGGGTACCATAGACAAGCAGCAACGACTCAGTTCTGGAATTGACAATCCTGTGGACTACTTCCGGTTCCAGTTCCAGGATAGGATTCAGTGCATGACGTCCAAAAAGGTGTCGTATTCTAATCGTGACGACTTTATTCTTCAGCTCCCAGTTCCCATGGATGCCGCCACCAACAAAGGTACGGGGCAGCATGCTGTTTGACAGGATCACATGGGATCATGTGATCTACGTATTCTATCATGTGACCCACAGAGGAAGTGAGGCAGTGGGAGGAAAAGAAGAAAGTTCTTGAAGCTAACAAGCAGAGAGTGTGAGTATTACATGTGTGTGTGTGTGTGTGTGTGTGTGAGTAGGTGAAGGTTGTCATGTTCACATTTTGAACTAATGTTTTATTTAACTAAAGCATTATGGTTTAGAGAAATACTAGTTACATATATATACAGGAGATACACATAATGTAGGCAATATAGATTTAATTTATTTTTCATTCTCATTACACCTGTTTTGTCAGTTCTTGTCACTATTTTGAGCATGTGCTAATTAACCATCCTATTGCTGTAGGTTTAGCCATCCTATTGCTGTAGGTTGTATTTCTTATATAAGTTTTCTATTCGTGCAGGTAAGTTCTGGACTATGTATATTTAAGAATCCATTGCTGACATGTAAACTACTGACATGTAAACTACTGTTGGCTGTTGGCTTTTTACTAGGACACTAAATAATGCAATAAAACAGAAGTAAAGTATTTATTAATTCAGAACAATGTTAAAGTCAAAAGCAATAACAACAAAAACTTGGAGACTAACACTTTCAGAATTCGTCTGCCCACGAACACAACCTTGACTGGTCAGTACTTAATTTTACTATTGATAGCACATGTAGGTATACACCTTGTGTGTCTACACATGTAGGTATACACCACGTGTGTTTACATGTAGGTATACACCTTGTGTGTTTACATGTAGGTATACACCTTGTGTGTCTACATGTAGGTATACACCTTGTGTGTCTACATGTAGGTATGCACCTTGTGTGTCTATTTAATATTTATTTACTATTGATAGCACATGTAGGTATACACCATGTGTGTCTATATTTAGGTATGCACCTTGTGTGTCTACATGTAGGTATACACCACGTGTGTCTACATGTAGGTATACACCACGTGTGTCTACATGTAGGTATACACCACGTGTGTCTACATGTAGGTATACACCTTGTGTGTCTATTTAGTATTTATTTACTCCTCTCTGCATTGTCCTTCTGTCTGACTCAGAAATCCTGATGATGTTGTTCGAGCTAAAGTTCCATTTGCTTCATGTCTGGAAGCCTTTGGTCAAGCCCAGCATGTGGCAGACTTCTACAGTACCGCCATAGGAGGCAAGACTGCAGCTCTCAGGTGAGGACACACACACTCTGGGCTGCAGGGGTGGAGTTTGATGTATTTAATGCCCATTGTTATGTATTGGTTACTAGGACGACACGGTTTAGTACATTCCCTGACTACCTCATGATACAAATGGCCAAGTTCTCGTTTGCTGATGACTGGGTGCCCAAGAAATATGGTAAAGGGTGATCCGTGTTGCTCACTTGGACGAACGAAGATTTTTTCTAATCCATTTTTTTTTCAGATGTTCTGATTGATGTGCCTGATCAGCTTGACCTTTCTCACTTGAAAGGGTGTGGTCTCCAGCCTGGGGAGGAGGAGCTTCCAGCAGCATCACCGGAGGAGTCAGGCCCAGAGGAGGTTGCTATTGATGAGGGTGTGGTGGTGCAGCTGGTTTCCATGGGATTTGACATGGAGGGGTGCCGTAAAGCTGTCTATCACACCCACAACCAGGGGGTGGAGCCTGCTATGAATTGGGTTCTTGAACACATGGGTGATCCTGGTATGTGTCTGGTGGATTTGTTGATTGTTATCTCTAGACTGTTAGTTTCCTGAGTCGGCTGGAGTAGTTATTCTAGTTGCATTCTGAGCTAGCACTGTACACTAGACAGTTTATTATTAGCATAATTAACTACCAGCCCAGCTTTACAGATGATAGTGCACCTTGCTCCCATTGTGGGCCTTTATTGTTAGCATCTTTCAGCTCTAATGATCTCGTTCATATTTCATATTTCTAACTTGCCCTAGTGATGTGTCACTAGTTCATAGTTCTAATTTGCCCTAGTGATGTGTCACTAGTTCATAGTTCTAACTTGCCCTAGTGATGTGTCACTAGTTCATAGTTCTAACTTGCCCTAGTGATGTGTCACTAGTTCATAGTTCTAACTTGCCCTAGTGATGTGTCACTAGTTCATAGTTTTAACTTGCCCTAGTGATGTGTCACTAGTTCATAGTTCTAACTTGCCCTAGTGATGTGTCACTAGTTCATAGTTCTAACTTGCCCTAGTGATGTGTCACTAGTTCATAGTTCTAACTTGCCCTAGTGATGTGTCACTAGTTCATAGTTCTAACTTGCCCTAGTGATGTGTCACTAGTTCATAGTTCTAACTTGCCCTAGTGATGTGTCACTAGTTCATAGTTCTAACTTGCCCTAGTGGTGTGTCACTAGTTCATAGTTCTAACTTGCCCTAGTGATGTGTCACTAGTTCATAGTTCTAACTTGCCCTAGTGATATGTCACTAGTTCATAGTTCTAACTTGCCCTAGTGGTGTGTCACTAGTTCATAGTTCTAACTTGCCCTAGTGATGTGTCACTAGTTCATAGTTCTAACTTGCCCTAGTGATATGTCACTAGTTCATAGTTCTAACTTGCCCTAGTGGTGTGTCACTAGTTCATAGTTCTAACTTGCCCTAGTGATGTGTCACTAGTTCATAGTTCTAACTTGCCCTAGTGATATGTCACTAGTTCATAGTTCTAACTTGCCCTAGTGGTGTGTCACTAGTTCATAGTTCTAACTTGCCCTAGTGATGTGTCACTAGTTCATAGTTCTAACTTGCCCTAGTGATATGTCACTAGTTCATAGTTCTAACTTGCCCTAGTGGTGTGTCACTAGTTCATAGTTCTAACTTGCCCTAGTGATGTGTCACTAGTTCATAGTTCTAACTTGCCCTAGTGATATGTCACTAGTTCATAGTTCTAACTTGCCCTAGTGGTGTGTCACTAGTTCATAGTTCTAACTTGCCCTAGTGGTGTGTCACTAGTTCATAGTTCTAACTTGCCCTAGTGGTGTGTCACTAGTTCATAGTTCTAACTTGCCCTAGTGATGTGTCACTCAGCTGTCTGTCCACATTGTCTGTAGATTTCGCTGCTCCATTTGTCCCTCCATCAAAGAAGAAGAAACTAAACTCTGGGAACTCTGCACAGAATGAGCCACCAGAAAAGGCTGTTGCCATGGTGACGTCCATGGGGTTCACAGTGGAGCAAGCAGTGAAGGCACTGAAGGCCACAGTGAGTGTGTGTGCATGCGTGTTTGTGTGTGCGCATGCATGTGTGTGTACATGTAGTCTCGCAGGAGAGACCCTTTACCGAATGCAAGTGAGGAAAGGGTCTGGTCAAATTCGATAGACTTTTTTGTTCATATTAATCCACGAAAATTGTGGATGACATGTGCAGTGCCTACGTCATCTATGGTGTGGATGACATGTGCAGTGCCTACGTCATCTATGGTGTGGATGACATGTGCAGTGTCTACGTCATCTATGGTGTGGATGACATGTGCAGTGTCTACGTCATCTATGGTGTGGATGACATGTGCAGTGTCTACGTCATCTGTGGTGTGGATGACATGTGCAGTGTCTACGTCATCTATGGTGTGGATGACATGTGCAGTGCCTACGTCATCTGTGGTGTGGATGACATGTGCAGTGCCTACGTCATCTGTGGTGTGGATGACATGTGCAGTGTCTACGTCATCTATGGTGTGGATGACATGTGCAGTGCCTACGTCATCTGTGGTGTGGATGACATGTGCAGTGCCTACGTCATCTATGGTGTGGATGACATGTGCAGTGTCTACGTCATCTATGGTGTGGATAACATGTGCAGTGTCTACGTCATCTGTGGTGTGGATGACATGTGCAGTGCCTACGTCATCTATGGTGTGGATGACATGTGCAGTGTCTACGTCATCTGTGGTGTGGATGACATGTGCAGTGTCTACGTCATCTGTGGTGTGGATGACATGTGCAGTGTCTACGTCATCTATGGTGTGGATGACATGTGCAGTGTCTACGTCATCTGTGGTGTGGATGACATGTGCAGTGTCTACGTCATCTATGGTGTGGATGACATGTGCAGTGTCTACGTCATCTATGGTGTGGATGACATGTGCAGTGTCTACGTGTGGATGACATGTGCAGTATGGTGTGGATGACATGTGCAGTGTCTACGTGTGCAGTGTCTACGTCATCTGTGGTGTGGATGACATGTGCAGTGTCCTACGTCATCTATGGTGTGGATGACATGTGCAGTGTCTACGTCATCTGTGGTGTGGATGACATGTGCAGTGTCTACGTCATCTATGGTGTGGATGACATGTGCAGTGTCTACGTCATCTATGGTGTGGATGACATGTGCAGTGTCTACGTCATCTATGGTGTGGATGACATGTGCAGTGCCTACGTCATCTATGGTGTGGATGACATGTGCAGTGTCTACGTCATCTATGGTGTGGATGACATGTGCAGTGTCTACGTCATCTATGGTGTGGATGACATGTGCAGTGCCTACGTCATCTATGGTGTGGATGACATGTGCAGTGTCTACGTCATCTATGGTGTGGATGACATGTGCAGTGTCTACGTCATCTGTGGTGTGGATGACATGTGCAGTGCCTACGTCATCTATGGTGTGGATGACATGTGCAGTGTCTACGTCATCTGTGGTGTGGATGACATGTGCAGTGCCTACGTCATCTATGGTGTGGATGACATGTGCAGTGTCTACGTCATCTATGGTGTGGATGACATGTGCAGTGTCTACGTCATCTTGGTGTGGATGACATGTGCAGTGTCTACGCATCTTGTGTGATGACATGTGCAGTGTCTACTTCATCTATGTGGATGTGTGCAGTACGTCATCTGGTGTGGATGACATGTGCAGTGTCTACGTCATCTATGGTGTGGATGACATGTGCAGTGTCTACGGTGTGGATGACATGTGCAGTGTCTACGTCATCTATGGTGTGGATAACATGTGCAGTGTCTACGTCATCTGTGGTGTGGATGACATGTGCAGTGTCTACGTCATCTATGGTGTGGATGACATGTGCAGTGTCTACGTCATCTATGGTGTGGATGACATGTGCAGTGTCTACGTCATCTGTGGTGTGGATGACATGTGCAGTGTCTACGTCATCTATGGTGTGGATGACATGTGCAGTGTCTACGTCATCTATGGTGTGGATGACATGTGCAGTGTCTACGTCATCTGTGGTGTGGATGACATGTGCAGTGCTACGTCATCTATGGTGTGGATGACATGTGCAGTGTCTACGTCATCTATGGTGTGGATGACATGTGCAGTGTCTACGTCATCTATGGTGTGGATGACATGTGCAGTGTCTAGTCATCTGTGGTGTGGATGACATGTGCAGTGCCTACGTCATCTATGGTGTGGATGACATGTGCAGTGTCTACGTCATCTATGGTGTGGATGACATGTGCAGTGCCTACGTCATCTATGGTGTGGATGACATGTGCAGTGTCTACGTCATCTATGGTGTGGATGACATGTGCAGTGTCTAGTCATCTGTGGTGTGGATGACATGTGCAGTGCCTACGTCATCTATGGTGTGGATGACATGTGCAGTGTCTACGTCATCTATGGTGTGGATGACATGTGCAGTGTCAACGTCATCTGTGGTGTGGATGACATGTGCAGTGTCTACGTCATCTATGGTGTGGATGACATGTGCAGTGTCAACGTCATCTATGGTGTGTGTACGAGCTCCGCGTAACTGAAGCTCGCCACAGCCCTTCGGCTAGATAGAGGTTAAGGCAAGACAGATAAGTCAAGATCTGGCGCCGAAGGACCAGATTCCTCTCACTTTAAGCTAATTACCCAGCCCACGGCGCAGACCGACAGAAGCTCCCGCGACACCGAGTTTAACTTTGTTAGGAGAAGAATATTGAGCAATAAATGGTTACAGTTATAAGGGAAAGGGATGATGCAGAAGTCAGTGGGTAGGAAAAGGCATGAATATGATTATGTTGACATATGATACAGTTATAATTAATTGTCAGCTAAGGTGATGACAAGTTGGGCATTGAGCCCATAGAACCATGTACAAGAGTCCATTAAGGGTTATCTTCCTCCGGGTGACTCCCGGACATCCTCCGGGGGGGCCGTAAGACTAGGCATTGCTGTTGGAGACGGAGCTTCGATGAGAAGAACCAGTTGGTTGACAGAGCGACGGTAGACGTTGTTGTTGGCTCGCAGATCCACAACTCTGACAATGTTATCCTGGCCAGGATGCACGTCTATAACTCTAGCCAGTGGCCATGACCTGTCCTTCAACGTTTTATCTTTAATCAGGACTATGTCGCCGATGGTGAAGTTTCTCTTCTCTTTCCTCCACTTGGCTCTGGTGTTGATAGATTGCAGGTAGGAGGCTTGCCACTTCTGCCAGATATCACTTGTAAGTCGACGGAGATACGCCCAACGTTTGAGAAGTTGTGGTTTGTCAGTTTCATCAACGTGGGTGGACGGCAAGGCTAGCAAAGGACGGCCGATTAAGAAATGTCCTGGTGTGATGAGGTCAGCAGAGTCTGGATCGGTAGATAAACAAGGTTCGGCTGGTCGAGAGTTCAATGTCGCCTCCACTTCCACTAAGATAGTCTCTAGTTCGTCATAGCGAAGTGGTCTCGAGTCTAGGCACTTCCGCAGAAGGAGTTTCATAGACTTGACCCCGGCTTCCCAGAGACCCCCGAAGTGTGGAGTCCTGGGTGGAGTCAAGTGCCATTGTAGTTGATGTCGATTGGCGAAGTTGTTGATAAGCTGTTGTGATTGTTGTGATGAAGTTAATTGTTGAACTTCTTCCAACTCATTCTTAGCCCCGATAAAGTTGGTGCCATTGTCCGTGTAGATATGGCTAGGGCATCCTCGTCGTCCGACGAAGCGGCGCAAACAAGCTAAGAAGGCTTCCGAAGACAGTTCACAACACAGTTCGAGATGTACTGCTCGGGTGACTAAACAAACGAAGATACATGCATATGTCTTGATTCGAGTTGGTTTACGGGGATTCCCTCGAGTAATCAGAAATGGTCCCGCAAAGTCTATGCCAGTCCGGTCGAATGGTGGTGCTGGAGTTGTTCGATCGGTCGGTAGACATCCCATACGCTGAGCAGTGGGTAAAGCGTAAGCCTTCTGACAGATGACGCATTGACGACTTAGTTGCTTGAGGAAGCGTCGCACCTTAGGTACATAGTAGTTGTTGATCAGCAGGCTCAGCATTGTTGATGTCCCCGGATGATTCCAAGTCATGTGAAGTGTTTTGATGAATGTTGTTGTTATTGTGGAGGTGAGCGATAGAACCACTTGACACCTTGGCGCTTGTGAGGCGATACTTCTAACACGTCCAGAGACGATGATTAGGTTGGAATTCGGATCCAGAGAAACATCAAACTTTGCCAGCGGATGTTGTTTGGGAAGTGATTTGCCAGCAGATAAACAATTGAAAACCTCGGGATATGTTTTCTGTTGAGATAGATGTAGAATCAATTTGCGAGATGAGGATAGTTCAGATGTTGATAAGTTGATGGTCTTTGTTCCAGTCTCCGTTTGCCTTCGACAGAAGGCGATGAAACGACGACAGTAGGCGACAATCCTGACCATTCTGTCGAAGTCGGAGACTTCCTCCCAGAACTTCCAAGGAGCGGTTCTGGAAGGCTGGACGTTAGAGATAGGTTGAGATTTGAAACAATCTCCAGAGTCTTTAAACTGAAGAGGTGTGACTGGCCATTTATCAGGAGAGCTTGACAACCACGACGGTCCGTACCACCATAGATCAGACTTTATAAGATGTGATGGAAGAATTCCACGACTAGGCAGATCTGCTGGATTGTCTTGTGTCCGGACATGACGCCATTGGCTCTTCTTCAGGATGTCAGATATGGCGGTGACACGGTTTGCCTGATAGGTCTTAAGTGTTTGTGGTGAATGATGGAGCCACGATAGGACGATGGATGAATCGGTCCAAGCATAACAGTTGCTGATAGGTATGTTCAGATCGATGGCGACAGTCTTGATAAGTCTTGCTAGAAGGAGAGCGGCAGTGAGTTCGAGCCTCGGAATAGTCATAGCCTTGACTGGAGCGACTCTTGACTTGGCCATTACTATCCTGGTAGTTATGTTCAAGTTGTTGTAGACAGCTCTGAGATAGATGACTGCCCCATACGCCTTGGTTGACGCGTCGGAGAAGCCATGTAATTGTAGGCTGACTACTGGACCGGTAGATAATAGTTTCTGTGGAATAGGGAAGTTAGTCAACAAAGGAAGTTCCTCCATTTACTCTCTCCATCTTGATTGTATGTCGTCAGACGCAGGCTGGTCCCAGTCGACTTTCTTCAACCATAACTCCTGTAGAAGGATCCTGGCGATTATGGTGACAGGTGCCCAAATTCCCAGAATATCAAAGACTTGGGCGGCAGTTGAGGCAATTAGTCGTTTGGTAGCTTGGACATCTGCTGACAGAGGAGTGGGCGAGGCAATGTGAAGGGTGTCGTCACGAACCTTCCAGTGTATGCCCAAAGTCCGACCGGAAGCCTTGGGATCTTGTATGGTGAGATCCTCCTTTTCCCTTAGTTGTTCGGGGATAGAGTCGAGAAGTTCCTCAGAGTTAGATCTAAACTTTCTGAGCTGCATACCGATCGATTTCAGGACTTGCACTAGGTCTTCGGCGAGTTCTTTGGCTTTCTCAACTGTGTCAGCTCCCGTTAGGCAGTCGTCAACATAGAAAGATGTACAGATGATTTCGCTGACGATTGGGTGGTTGATTTGACATTGTTTGGCGAGTTGTCTGAGAACCTGGGTGGCCAGATACGGTGAAGAGGTGACGCCAAAAGTTAGTCTTTTCATGCGTGCTGATACTAATTGTCCTGACTGATTCCGGTGTAGAAATCGATGGAAGTCACACTCAGACGGATGCAACAGTATCTCGCGGAACATCTTAGAGATGTCCGCAGAGATGACAATCTGATGCATACGGAAACGGTTGATCACGGCGGATAAAAGTGGGTAGAGATTAGGTCCAGGAAGTAACTGGTCGTTGAGCGAATGTCCGGATGACGACTTGAAGGAGGCATCAAACACTGCTCTCAGTTTAGTGGTGGTGGACGAGTCTTTAACTACCCCATGGATAGGTAGGTAATAATGATTGAAGTCCAGTTCTGCTTCCGGTACATATTCGGCATGGTTGAGTGTTAGATATTCATCAACGACTTGATGGAATTTCTCCCATTGTCCCTTGGCCTTCAGAGACTTCTCGTTACGAAGGTATCTCTTGATAGCTGTTGATCTGGTCTCCCCAAGCGGCGGCGGTGTTTCTTTCCTAGGGAGCTGGACAATGAAGCAACCGCTGACACTGTCCTGCTGATGAGTGTCGAGGAAATGTTCAATGGCTCGAGTTTCATCAGGATCAACATTGTTGTCGAGTTTGGGAACCTGATCAAGCTCCCACAGACTGCTGAGTTCGGCATCCATGTCCTTCTTGGATGGTTGAATTGTTAGGACTGTTTGATTGGATGGTGATCCAGGAAATCTGCCTCCCAGAACCCAACCAAAGGGTGTTGCATAGATGCAAGCTGCTCCATCCTCCGACTTGTCTCGCTGACCAGTCTGACATCGGAGGCTGTCTGCCATGCCAAGTAGAAGGTCTATCTCTCCTCCCATACTGATGTCAGCCAGTGGAGTCTTCCCTTCAACAATTGGATGGTCTAGGACGGTGTTGATGTCGTTCGGTGGGATAGATTCAGGGAGAGAATCCACGACGTGGCAGGAGACAGTGATTGGTTGTGGCTTGCGTAGCTCATGGATGGCATGGAGCGTTAGACTGACTTTATGTCTGGATGTGATCAGTTCACCACCTGCGTGGGTGAACGTGGCAGTGTGTTGTATCCTGTCGAGTCCTAGTTGGTTGGTCAACTTGTGTGTGATCAAAGATGGAACTGAGCCACTATCCATCAAGGCGCGTCGCACTGCTGTTTGTCCGGCATGGGTGATCTTTACTCTAGCTGTGGAGAGGATGACATCATCACCAGGCTCGGTGCCATAAGTGACTAAGACCGGGCCTTCCTGCTTGTTAGTGGCCGAAGTAGATGGAGGTGCAGGTTGACTGGCAGATTCTGACTGATGCAGAAGCGTATGATGGCGATTGGACTTGCATGTTCGACAGGTGCCCCTTGAACGACAGTCTTGGAGCTTATGGCCTGGATAAAGACAGTTCAAGCACATCTGATGACGGTTGACTATGTCCCGACGCTTCTCAAATGGCATGTCAAGGAAAGTCTGACATTTAGTGAGAGAATGACGGGGACCATCGCAGGCAGCACATCGACATTCGGACGAAGTAGAAGAGTGATCCGAAGTGACAGTTGAGACGGCGTTGACCGGAGCTCGGCGATAGCGTTCCTGTTTCGGTTGAAGACTGGACTTGTGCTGCTGTTGATGGTTGTGAGATGACTTGTTGGACGACTGATGATCGGTAGGTGTTGATTGCAGATCGAGTCGGGCACTCCATGTGTCGATGAATGTGAGTACATCATCGATCGTTGGCAGTTTGGTGTCATCTGTCCAATGATGACGCCATTCATTAAGTAGTGACCTGTCAAAGCGAGATATAAGTGTAGCACCCATGACGTATTCGAGTTTGTTGCCATCACAGTCCACAAAGCCTTGGATCAACTTCCGATAGGTGGCGGATGTCTGACAGAGGCTTCGGGAGTTGTAGTGACATGGCTCATCCTTGAGCAGTGTTTTGACATACAAGGCATAGACCCGGTTCTTGGATCCATAGCGCTTCTCAAGGGCTTGAAGAGCTGGCTTGTAACAGTCAGTCTGTGAGGCAAATTGTTTGACGATTTGTTTCGCCTCAGCTGGACCAACACACGAAAGGAGATGTACAGACTTTTCGTGGTCGGTAACGTCGTCCCCGGCTCTGTCCATGGCATGTGTGAACAGAGTCTTGAACGCGTTCCATTCCATGGGATCACCCTCATAGGTTGGTAAGTTCAGCTTGAGACGTGAGGAGCATCCTCCGGAATGACGAGGTCGGGCAGTCTCGGGTTCCACTGGTTTGGCGGCTTCGGATTCGATAGTTGTTAGTTCATCAATCCTTCGATCTAATTTAGCCATAAGGTGATCCATCTGTGATGTCAGATCCTGGATCATGGTATCTGACTGGAAGGGACCAGAGTTGCACTGGAAGTTCTCCATCTTCTCAAAGATCTTCTCCCTCTCCGTTTGGAGGGTAGAGAGCGGTGGTTTCTCTCTGGCTAAGAGCCTTGTGCAAAGGCTGACTAACCAAGAGCCAGAACGGTATATGGCTTCCCGTTCTTCTAGACTCTCGGTTTTCTGGACTAGTTGTTCATGATCTTCTCTCAATGGAAGACCTATCTCGATTTCGGCTTGATGGTCTGCTTCTCGGTCGACAGTGAGATCTTCGATGCGGTTCTGGATGGCATCAAAGAGCGCAGCCATACGTCTGGCCTCTGCAACCCGTCTGGCACAGTCCCTCTCTGACAGCTTGCCAGCGAGGTCCGCACAAGCACCGTTGAGTGCCTGCAGCATCCGGGTAAACTGGCTCTTCCTGCCCGATCGGCGTCGACGGAGAGCCTCAAGATTCGACGTGGAGTTGATTTCACGAATTTCTTCATCCAACAACGGCATGATGATGTTGTTGAAAACGATGATCGTTGCGATGGCGATTCGATGAGACAAGATGAGATGAGATGACGATACGACAAGGATTAGACTATTAGCTAACTATTAGATACTTGTTGCTAGCTATCTAATCAGCTAACTAAAACTCAGTTGTGAGCAAAAGGCTAGTTCAGTTTCTCTAATCCGGAGAATCCGGCTCGAAGGACCATGTACGAGCTCCGCGTAACTGAAGCTCGCCACAGCCCTTCGGCTAAATAGAGGTTAAGGCAAAGACAGATAAGTCAAGATCTGGGGCCGAAGGACCAGATTCCTCTCACTTTAAGCTAATTACCCAGCCCACGGCGCAGACCGACAGAAGCTCCCGCGACACCGAGTTTAACTTTGTTTAGGAGAAGAATATTGAGCAATAAAAGGTTACAGTTATAAGGGAAAGGGATAATGCAAAAGTCAGTGGGTAGGAAAAGGCATGAATATGATTATGTTGACATATGATACAGTTATAATTAATTGTCAGCTAAGGTGATGACAAGTTGGGCATTGAGCCCATAGAACCATGTACAAGAGTCCATTAAGGGTTATCTTCCTCCGGGTGACGCCCGGACAAAGGAAATGAGCTGGAGTCAGAGCCAGTCCTTCCTCAAGTTCCACTCCTTCAGCAGATAACAGTGGTCTGCTGTTCATTAAGGCTTCAATACTGGTGATGACATTCATGAGCTCATCAAGTTTGAGTGGATGTGGTTCCACCATCTTCTTCATCAAGGTCTTCATCACCTTTATTCCTGCTTCCCAAATGCCTCCGAAATTTGGAGATCTTGGTGGTGTAAAGTGCCATTTTATGTTCTGCACATGAGCTTGCAGTTGTTGTTTTGCCTTCTTCACTATCTGTTGAAGCTTGTAAAACTCATTGGCTGCACCTTGGAAGTTGCTTCCGTTATCTGAATACATTTCTTGTTGGCATCCTCTTCTGTTGCTGAACCTCCAAAAGGCAGCTAGGAAATCTTCAGTGCTGAGTGATTTGCACACTTCCAGATGCACACACCTTGTGCTCATACAGATGAACAAGCAGAGATAACTCTTGAAGAGTACAGGCTTCCTGGCTGCTCCCTCTCTCAGTGTGACTGGACCAGCAAAATCAACTCCACTGATGAAGAATGGAGGCTGAAGCTTGGTCCTGATGGATGGCAGCAATCCCATTCTCTGAGAGATAGGATGAGCATTTACTTGTTGACACTTTGTACATGTTCTTGATATTTTCTTCAGCTGATTTTTTATTCCAATGATGTAGAATTCATTTCCCACAATGCTGATGAGTGTAGTGTTGCTTGCATGAGAGTAGAATTGATGAAGTGTCCTCAACATCAGCTTGGTCAGAATGTGCTTTCCAGACAGAGGAATCAACTTTCTGTCACTGACTCTTCCGGAAACCATCAATACTTGCTTGTCAGAGATGCTGACACTCAGGCCCGCCAGAGGAGATGACTTGGGAAGTAGCTTGTTTTTTGAGATCGAATTCCATTCCTCAGGAAAGCTGTCCATTTGTTGCTGCCTGAGCAATGTAAATTTTGCATGTCTGATGTCACTGTAGGATAGAAAAAGTTCGTCATCTTGAATGGTGGTTTTATTGTTGATAGTTGCTGTTTTTATTTTCTTCTTTTTGGCAAGGCAACATCTGTGGAATCTTAGAATCCAAGCCACAATCCTCAATAACTTGAAATATGATGAGTAAAGTTCCCAGAGAGTGCAGTTTTCTTCAGTTTTGTGTAGTGTCAACAGCACAGTGGTAGTGGATTTCATCCCAGGCAGTTTGTCACCAGTGAAGTAGTGGCAATCATTTGGCCATTGACTTTTGTATTGCAGAATTTTGGGGCCTTTCCACCAAAGTGTTGATTTCACCATATCATCAGCTGAGATGCCTCTGCTTGGCAAATCTGCAGGGTTTTCTTCACTGTTTATGTGTCTCCATGGTACTCCAGGCAGAAGTTCTTGAATAATGGCAACTCTGTTTGCCACAAAGGTTATCAACTTGTGCAGTGGCTTCTGCATCCATGACAGTGCTATCATACTGTCTGACCAGCACATGGAGTTGTTAATTGGAATTTTGAGTGCAGCAGCAGTGTGGGAAAGAAGTTGAGCAAGTAGTTTTGCTGCCTCCAGTTCCAGTTCAGGCAGGGTTCTTGTTTTGAGGGGGCACACTCTTGCCTTGCTGCACAGAAGTGTTGTCCTGACTGAGCCATCCTCACCCACATTTCTCAAATAGATTGCAGCTGCAAAAGCCTTAGTGCTGGAGTCTGCAAATCCATGCAACATGGTGTTGTTGTTCACTGCCCCAGCAAATCTTGGTGTTGGATGACACAGTTTGAAACCCATCAGTCCATGTTTTCCATTTTGGTAGCATTTCTGCAGGAATACTCTGATCCCACCCAATATTCAATTCCCAAAGCTTCTGCAGTATGATTTTTCCTGAGATGCTAAATGGAGTTATAATACCCAGAACATCATATAGCCCAGCCACCACCAACCACCCTTTTAGTGATCTCACCATTCTTTGAAGTGATTGGCTGTGGAGTTGTGACAAATAAGGCATCCAGCTCTGCATCCCAGTGAGTTCCCAGAGTCTTGAGGGATTCTTCTTTCATCATTAATTTTCTATCTTCTTTTTCTTGGATTTCTTCTGGAATTTGGTTGAGCACTTCAGTGTGGGAAGACCTCCACTTTCTCAAGTTCATCCCAGCCATGCTCAGCAACTTGCACAGAGATTGTTGTAAGTGCAGTGGTTCCTCCACTGTTGCTGCTCCACCGATAAAATCATCTACATAAAATGAAGACAATATTGCTTTGCTGGCATCTGGAAACTCTTGTTTGTTGAGCTCAGCATGGTGCCTGAGAACAGCAGTTGCAACAAATGGAGATGGCCTCATGCCAAAAGTGAGTCTTGTCATCCTTGCTTCACAGATTTTGCCATCTTCATTTCTCAGAAAGAATCTGTGATAATCTTTGTCTTGTTCTTGCAATTTCACCTCTCTATACATTTTGCTGATGTCTGCAGTGACAGCAATTGGATAGCTTCTGAATTGGAGCAGGATAACAGCTATCAAAGGGTATTGACTTGGGCCAGTCAAAAACAGATCATTGGCACTTTTGCCATTGGAAGTTCTAGCAGAACCATCAAATACTGGCCTGATTTTTGTTGATGTTGATTCCATTTTTATCACTCCTTGCACTGGTAAATAATATTTTCCTGTGTCTAGAACACCTCCAGGAATGATTTCAGCATGTTTCATTTCTACGTAGGACAGCATTTCTTTATTAAATGGCACCAGCACTCCTTCCTTTTGCATTTTCCTTTCATTTTGAAGGAACCTGGCTTTTGCCATCTGTTTGGATTCACCCAGTTCCGGAGGGTTTTGCACTTTTGGCAGCTGACATGAATATCTTCCATCGTCATGTTGCTTCACAGTTTGTTGGATTGTTGGACAGCAGAACTTTCTTCATCAGTCATTATCTTTGCAGTTGGTACCTTTTCCAGCTCAAACATGGTTTTGAACAAATCAATATCTTCATTTTCTTCCAGCTCAACTTTGAGAGTTGTTGCTTTATTGCTGTTTGCTGGACCTGACACTGTCCATCCAAATGTGGTTTTAATTGCAGTTATTCTCTCCTTCGTGCAGAATTTCTTTTCTCCATCACACCAGAATAGTGGGAGGTCATTTGTCCCGATTATCATGTCCAATGCTCCTCCAAAGTGTGGATCTGCTAGTTGTAGTCCTTGCAGTAACTGCTGCTTGGCTATTTCTGTTATGTTCTCTGGTGGAGTGGCAGCTGGCAGTGAAGATGTGATGGCAGCACTCACAGGGATACTCAGTGCAGAAGGCTCTACAGTGGAAACATCAACGTTGCACCAGTGAGTGAGTTGACTCTCAGCCACAGTTCCCCTCATTGTAATGCTGATTGGTTTTCTCTCTGGTTGGAGAAAGCTTGCCACACCTTCAGAGATAATTGAATGGGTTGAACAGTTGTCTAGAGCAGCTCTGGCAGTTATTCTTTTGCCATTGTGTTGGAGTGAGATTAATGCTGTGTGAATGAAGCCCGCATTGAGAGTTGGAGTCTCCGCTGTGCTGCTTGTGCTGCTGCTTGAGATTGCCTCTTTCAGAACAGCAGTGCAGCTTGTCCCAGTCTTTTCATTCTTCTTTTTGTCTATGCTGTCTTTGTCATCATTGTGAAGTAAGTAGTTGTGCTTCTTTTGACAAAATCTGCAGCAGTAGGTGGAAGTACAGTTTACCACAGCATGTGAGGGATGCAGGCAGTTGTTGCAACATTTGTGCTGCTTTACCCATTGCCATCTGGTGTTGACTTCTGCGTCCTTAAACTTTGTACACCTGTAGAGCGGATGAAATCCATCTGTACAAACAGGGCACACTCTTTTTGATAGAGATCCAGCTTTGATACTCTTTTCCACATTGTCATTGTTTGCTGGTGCTGCTGGTTTTTGTCGATGTTCGAATATGTTGGCAGTTGCCACAGTTGGTGATTTCTTGTGAATCCTTGGCAAATTGTGTGATCTTGGAACAGCAAAATCCATCAGAGTCTTCATGTCTGGCAGTACATCATCTGAGCTCAGGTGTTTTGACCACTCATTCATTGTTTCTGAGTCAAAATCTTTGACAACCAGAGAGACAGCAAGAAGTTCTATGTCTTTTGCCTTCAGCTTCTCCATGTCATTCAACACTCTCTGTGTTCTGTCAATCACTTGCTTCATGCTTTCCCTTGATAGGTCATAACTGTTGGGATTCACCAATGCATTTGCCAGGATTGGGAAGATGACACTTTTCCTGCCATATTCGTTCTGCAATTCTTCCATGGCAGAATCGTATCCAACCGCATAGCAATTGAGCACTAATTTTTTAGCTTCAGCATCGTCCATGGCCTCAGCAAGTATGCTGAGTTTGTCAGAGTCAGTGTAGTAATCCGTGTAAGTCTTCATAATTTCTTCAAATCTTGCTCTGAATATCTGAAACTCCCTTGGTTTCCCAGAAAATGATGGCAGTTTGACCTTGTATGGTGGTGGAGGTCTTGTTGCTACTAGAGCAGCAGGAGATACCACCACAGATTTTTCTTCAGGAATAGGGGCTGCTTTGTAGACTGCTTCCTTCATTCTTTCCAGCAGCGGTTCCACTTTTTTCAACACTGCTGAGAAAAAGTCATGGTCACTGTAGATTTCCAACTTTGACATCAGTAGACTCAATTGTTCAATGTGATCATTTCCTTGAGACACATATGTTGTTGAAGCAGGATTGGAATGGTCAAGCCACGATTCTGTTATGCCCACCAGTCTTGCCTGAGTGAGAAACAAAGCAGACTGCTCCATTGCATCTTTGATTTTTTCTAAACCATCAAGGTAAGGTTGTTCAACTGTTTCACAATTGTCCATTTCAGCTATGATGTCTTCTTCGGTGTAGCCAACATCCGTCATTGCAGCTATGACCTCAGTTTGTGCTACTTCGTGTTTTTTTATGGCTGCTTCAATTTCATCTCTGGCATCTTGTAGAGCAGATAAACTCAATTTCCTGACATCTTGTTTCACCAGTCTCATTGCATTTTTAATAATTTTTGTCACCTTGCCTCTAATAGCTGTTCTGTGACCTTTGCATTTTGCCAATTCAGCACAAGAATTTTCTTTGGACATTATAGAAGTAAGCACTTGTACAGTGACCACTATATTTCCAGCTCCAGCAGTAGACTGTTCCCAATAGGCTTGATTCAGTAGTTTGGATTCGAAGGATCATATGTTAGTGTCGCAAGTACTGAAACTCTGGTTATTCAGCTATAGAGTTGTTCTCATTTTCAAAACCTGGACACTCTCAAAAAAACAGAGAGCACCCAACCAAAACCAAGAACAAAAAACATGAGTCAGCATATGTGAAAATCAAATACATTAAAAAGAGTGTTTAATGGGTTTTATGACTCCATTATTTAATGAGTGTTGTTGACTGTTCAGTGCTGCTCAACAGCAAATAGTTAGTTGATGTTTGGGAAACCCAAACAGTTATAGCTGTAAAAATTTGGGGATTACTGTGGAGATGGGGAGTGGCTTTATAGTACTACTTGTACACATATCTCATTCAATGTATCTGTAAGTTATATTAATTCTAATTTTAAGTTTAATATTTCAGTGTATCATTATACAGAGAGGACAAAGCAGAAATACAGGTATTCGTATGAGTAATAGCACGGGTAACCGTGCTATTCCGGATTAATAGCACGAGTAACGTGATTGAAATAGTACGAGGCGAAGCCGAGTGCTATTTCAATTGCTTTACAAGTGCTATTGATCCCTAATAGCACAGGTTACCCATGCTATCACTCACTAATAGTAGGCCAGCTTTTAAAAAGGCATTTGCAATTGTAGCTATATTATATCGTTCACTCACTATCTCCTTATTTCAGGATTCGCTTCCGCTGGAACTTTCTTTTCAATGTGCGGCTCCTCCTAATCTGTTGTAAAACATTCCGTCTAATGGGTAGAGGTTCTTTGGTAAAGAAGGACATTGTCTCCAACTAAAAACTACTCGAACTGTACGTTTCCAAGGTTAACACTGCACATGTGCGCACTTACCCGTACTATTTCACTTAGCTACTGAGTGATGGTCCTATCCTAGCAGTGTGGGGTATGTTGGGAAACCTGGTGCAGGTTAGTGATGGTCCTATCCTAGCAGTGTGGGGCATGTTGGGAAACCTGGTGCAGGTTAGTGATGGTCCTATCCTAGCAGTGTGGGGCATGTTGGGAAACCTGGTGCAGGTTAGTGATGGTCCTATCCTAGCAGTGTGAGGCATGTTGGGAAACCTGGTGCAGGTTAGTGATGGTCCTATCCTAGCAGTGTGGGGCATGTTGGGAAACCTGGTGCAGGTTAGTGATAGTCCTATCCTAGCAGTGTGAGGCTGTGGGAAACATGGTGCGGTTCGTGAGGTCCTATCCTAGCAGTGTGGGCAGTGGAAACCGTGCAGGTTTAGTGATAGTCCTATCCTAGCATCATTTCAGACTGCTACCTCAACTTCAACTCTCATAATTTATGTGGTCGGGACCACAAGGGACAAAATTTCGGTCCATTAAATGAAAAGCTCATGGTCCTTGCACTGTGAGCACCCATAAGATTTCCTATATTCTGAGCATCTCAAAGTTCAATTGTTTTAGAATAATGTTGTGGTGTTTGACAACCATTACCATAGGGATGTGGCTCAGCTATATCTTGTACCTACTAGCAACTATTGTATGGCTAAACAATGAGGGTCTCATAATATCGTGACAGACTATGTGCCAGACCCTTTACCAAACCCCTAAGTGGGGGAAAGATGGGAGTGGTTCGATGCTGTCCTCTCTCTTCCTTCACAGGTACATATAGA
>WLWD01004991.1_pt1 | contig 21058 bp, 17 predicted proteins | sample 6712731 | NCBI WGS metagenome assembly WLWD01 (sample SAMN12718690, study PRJNA576275) | sponge metagenome | isolation source: marine sponge | host: Mycale hentscheli | place: New Zealand: South Island, Marlborough, Capsize Point | collected 2014-11-01
AACAACGAACATATGTTTTAAAATACAACCAAAAGGTACTCTTTATCTAAGTAATGGTAATCTGACAAGGTTACTTTCACAACCATGGACAAAATCTGTAAACTGTGCTGATAGTTAAAGTTGACAAAGAATTAACAAGAATGTAGAAAATAGACCAACTACTCCACAAACTTGTTCTTTACACATTATACCTAATTTACAAGTTAGTTATGAACGTCAATGGCACTTTTTGGCAGTGAATTGATCACAATTTGATAATTTTCTTTAGCCAATTATTACCTATGAAAAGTGACTAATTTGTATATAGTGCTCCTTTTTAAATTTACTACATTGCATTGATAAATTATACAGATTTTCCTTTCAATAATGAGATGGTGATATGTCATAATAATGTCACATCACATAATTCATTATACTAGTCAATAAGTTTAATTAACTTACTTTTCCAACTTCTGAATAATTTTCTTCTTTCATATCTTTCTGTATTTTCATATGTTTTGTAGTATTTAGAGAATCATACACAGCATCTGTTACGTCTTCCTCAGTTAGGTTTGTCTTCACTGTTGTGTTCACGTGATCATCATTTTCTGAATTGAGGACCATTTCAGGTCTACTACTACCCTGTATCACACAATACATAAATCTTTTGTGAAATAGAAGTTTAATTTTTCCTGACTTGAAATTGGAAATTGAACTAAAAATTTTTACAGTATGATTGTATATAATAATAGGATTGTGACAAAGGGATGGAATTGTTGGAATATATGCTCAAAAGCTTAAAGCTTACTTAAAGGAGAAATATATCAGCCAAAATAATGCTGATATTGCTAACTCTTCTCCTAGTTTACTTTAGTGTTTTGCAGTGAATCATCAAACTATAACTGCGTATTATTAAAAAATTATGTTTTGCCATTCTTAAAATGTGATTGTATTATTCATGTTTTCAAATGTGGGTATGTTTTTATCACATTAAATTTACTTTATGATGACACATGATTGTATTGCTGCCATCTATTTGGTGCACAATATTAGAGTGCTTGAGTGTATTTATGAGTTAATGACCATGGTAAAGATGGATACCTTGGCTCAGGATAAGTCACGTAGTGCTATTTATCAGTATACAAAAACTTACATTAATCTCTATTGCAATATCACTTCCTCTTTTTAAATCTGACCTGTGAAATAAATGTTGATATTCAAGATAATATTACACTCTCTATGTGAACTTACACTCACCTTCGGAACATATTCAATCGACCTACACAGTAACCTCCAAAAAAGAAAAAAAACAAAAAAGAAAATTACCAATCATAGTCATATTTAATAGCATTGCTAAACTGTACTTGGCTTACCCTTGTGACGAAGAAAAATTGTTAATAGAATAACTAATATGAACACTCCAATAGCAACAATGACTATTGCTATACACACAGCTATCACAGTTACATTGCTCGTATCCACTTCAATAGATGGTACTTCATCTTTGGTGGCTGGTTCTGTATTACAATCATTACACCACCCAATCAATAGAATTTTTTTCATGTATGCAAATTGGATTACCTATTGCTTTGGAGCATATAACACTGGAATGTATTATAAATTCCATGGAGCTATCTTGATCTCCATTGATATCAGAGACAGTGAGGTTATATTGTGTGTTTACATCAATATTCACTATCTCATAATACTTTCCTATTATAGAACCATTGACATTACTATTAGTTGATGTTAATTTATAGGAACATCCACTATAATTACATCCTATGATATAGTTACATGATACGTTATGATTTTCAATCATTTCTTTAGGACAAATGTCATTTGAACCTAAATACATTTGAAGAATAATTGCACACAGGTCAGTATACTTTAATAAACTTACAGAATTGCTGAGATTCAGTGAATGCTATTCCTAAACTGTTGTTAGATATAATTGTTAAGTTGTAAATTAATCTCATACTTAAATCTGAAATAATAGCTGTCGACACTGAGTTAGTTGGAATAACTTCTGATGACAATGTAGGCAGAGTTGTATTTTGAGTTTGAAGCAAAGCAAACAAATTGTTACCATCCAGTGGACAATCTGCTGTCTAAACATTTAACAAAGTAATTAAAATCAGCCACTATTGTATACTATTACATATAAGTACCTGTATTGTCAGATTTAATGAGTAGGAGTCCCCAACTCTAATTAATGAATATTCAATATCATTTGTGGAAGGTATGTAAGGTAGAGTCATGTTCACACATGAAGGTGGACTTTGTCCTACTATATTAGTAGTTGTGATACACATGGTAAAGGGATCACATGACCTCACTCCTTCCAGTGTGAAGTTATAGGAGTCAGCATCAGTCACATACTCAGTGATGTCTTTCAATTGACTTGGACTCAAGAATGTGAGAGTAATAGTGAAATCAACTGATACTGTAGGAATGATTCTATAATCCCATGAAGTCATCAGTGAATGACCATTCAAAGATATGCTCAATTCACTGGGAGGATCTGGGATGCCTGCAATTAGTTTAATATAAAGAAATTATGTCATTGCATTCTTCCAGGACTTTGTGTGTCTGAGCATTAAGGCTTAACTGCTTGAGAATTTGTTCATGATAATATGTACTTATATAATATTGAAATTAAGAAATATATCATCCTAGTCAATATTTTCAACCATGTTTACCATTATATCAGTGGTGATAAAGGGGAGGGGTGGGTAGGGGCTCTGGCCCTCCATATTTATTGCTTGGAGGGTACAAGGGGGTTGGGGGCTTCATGGCAATTCAGTTGTCTGTAGCTTCTTGGATTACCAAAAGAAGACTTAATGTTCTGATGAAATTCAGCAAGTTTTATGAAGCCATGTTGATGCATACTCAATAGATAAACAGACAGCATTTAACTGACAAACATTGTATGGAATTCTTAGAAAGGAATTGAAGTGAATTGTTTTGGAACCTGTTATATCATGACTTTAAACTTTTATTTGCTGAATTCATTTATAGTTAACTTTTTCATGAATATCAAAATGGTTTAATAAGAGTAAACTAGTGTGTGTCCATGGTGCCACCCCCTCATTACCCCACCCACTTTGAAGCTACTTCCATCAAACCTGTTTGTGATACACAACTCAATTGTATTTTTTATAATTACATAAGAATTGAAGTGCAAGCCAGAAGAAGGTGATAGTACACATATTGTCATGATCTTGCTAGAGAGCATGGTCTGCAGTCACAACTAGGTCATGTCAAGTAGACTTCATATTGTCTATTTTCTTATATTTTGGTTCAATAATTACTTTATAAAAGAAATGCTTAAGTTGCATAATCTTGGTATAGTATACGCATGTAGTTTCAGGTGGTGAAGATATTGCATTGTGAAGGCAGGCTTTACTTCAACTATACTGCAATTATAATACTGAATCTTTTTTCATTGAATGATAGACTTGCTTAACGCACAAGCGCTCTGCAACTGAGCTACGGCAACCAAACACTCCAATTCTATATTTATACTGTTAAGGGGAACAGCTATGCTGCAGTCTTATTCTCAGTCTTTGGAAAAAAAGGAAAATTTCCATTGGTCTGTTGAGAGTGAGACTGTAGCATAGCAGTATCCCATAACAGAGTGCTTGTGCAATACGCTAGCAGTCCTGGGTTTGATTCCCAAGCATTTTTAATTCTGTATTGTGTAAAAAGCCTGTGAAAGAGAGGGAATACATCTAATGAGTAAAAAAAATGCTGAGAAGGAAAATGTGAAACAGTAAAGGTATCAGTAGCCTATTCTCCCAGTTATTATTATTTTTTTATGTTAGTAAACAATTTTATTTTTGTTTAGGCTCTAATTAACTCACTTAGAAATGCTTGTTTTTCAAGTGGCAAGTGGTTCCTATAAACCATTTAAAAAACTCGGCTGTGTTTTAGTCAGGAGCTGCTGGTAATTTAGGTAGAATTGTATTTTTTTTACTGTTTTAAATTACTTGTGTGCAATGGCTCGCTCACCATTATTTTGTGCTGCAGCACATCACTAATGATAATTATGAATGGTGCAAATTTCAGCATACATGCATATGTGGTCCTGGGTTCGATTCCCGGTGGCAACCAAACATTATTTAATGCTGTATTGTTTAAAAAAGTCTTTTTGCTTTAAACATTTTTAGCTAAGCCGCTGATGTCACTCTCTCATACACACTTCTGTTGATTAGCTGTTTAATTTTGGACTACACGCGTCAAGTAAACTTTTAATTTGCGTGAACTGGATGGTAGGACATATGGAGTTCAGGTGGTGTAGGAATGGGGTATCCTCTCTCTCCCATTATTGCTAACATCTTTATGGAGCACCTTGAAGAAAGGGCCCTAGAATCAGCCAGCAAAAAACCATCATTATGGTTACGTTATGTAGATGACATGTTTACCCTGTTGCCCCATAACCAAGAATCCTTGGATGAGTTCCTACACCACCTGAACTTCATATGTCCTACCATCCAGTTCACCATGGAGCACCATGGAGACACTAACAACCAGATACCATTCTTAGACATCACAGTCAAGCGCACTGGCCCCAACAAGATAAAAACGGAAATATATCGGAAGCTAACACACACAGACCGCTATCTCAACTATCGCTCTTACCACCCTCACCATATAAAAAATGGAATCATCAACACTCTAAATCATCGTGCCAAAGCGATTTGTAAAGATCAGACCTCCCTGGCTCAAGAGACCAATCATCCGAGATCAGTCTTCAGGAGCAATGGGTATCCAGATGCCATGGTTAACATAATCATTCAAAGTACAAAAAACAAGAGCAGTGTTAACAAGGAAGAGCTACAGCAGGAGACAAAGACAATCATGACCATTACGTATGTGCAAGGCGTCAGCGAGAAGATAAAGAGAGTATGTTACAAAGAAGGCATCCATGTGGTATTCCGTTCAGGGAAGACACTAAGATCGATCCTAACCCATGTGAAGCCGAAACCAGATGACAACAATCTGCCTGGTGTGATCTACAAAATCCCATGTTTGGACTGCAACCACTCATATAGGTGAATCGGGTCGGACTCTACAAGTTCGCATAGGTGAACACAAAAGACACTGCAGGAACCTAGACACCAGTAAGTCTGCCGTAGCACAACACAGCCTGGAAGAAGGACACAGGATAGACTGGAGTAAAAGCAAAGTGATAGACAAGGAAACTAACTGGCATAAGAGACGGATCAAAGAGGCTATTCATATCCGGAGAATTCCAAACTTTAACCAAGATGAAGGTCTTGCCATCAGCCCTATCTGGACAAGTGACATTACGAGATGATTGGCATTATCCTCACAGTTATTATTATTATTATTTTATTATTATTACCATTATGTTATTATTTATTAGCTGCTAATTTTACTTAATTATCAAGTTATCATTCCTTTCTTCCTCCTTGTTCTTCATCATTTCCATTCACTTTCTTTCATCCTTAGTTCTTTATCCTTTATTCTTTCTCCCTTTGTTCCTTATCCCCAATCCTTTAGACTGCCAATCAACACCTTTTAGCACCCCTAGCCAAACCAGTCACCTATTTTACTGAGTCACTCAACCACTCATTTCACTTTTTTGTTTTTTCTTGTACCTGAAGAAGACCAGCAATTTGGTCGAAACGTCGTAAAAAATTAAAAGTTTACTTGACGCGTGTAGTCCAAAATTAAACAGCTAATCAACAGAATTACCTAACCACGTCACTATGACTCTCAAGAACTTCATACACACTTGTTCACTAGATATATACACAGAATTTTACATTGTATTCTCTTGGTGACTTAACATATTGGGCAATAGATCTTCAAGTAGGAACAGCTATGACAAATAGTGCATTAACCAAAAAAAATATGTATACCACTGCCATTTAGTGAAGTTTGGGACTGAATTGACCACCAATCGAACACAAAAACTTGAGTGTCAAATACAAAATTGGCATATGTATGTCAAAACAATATATATTAATGGTGTGTTTCAGCACAATGGTTAGTGAGCTAGCCTAACTTTAAAGTGATAACAAACTATAAGCTACGACTGTTGGCATAAATGAAATTGAAATGTTTTAACTTGATCTATCCATTCAATGACGACAAAGTGAAAATAGTGATGTTGGGTCCGCTATGCTTTACAAAAGTTCAGGCACTTAGGTCTGCTCCAAGACTATGTAGCTTGATTTCAAGGTTAGCAATTGATACCATCGACAGGTTTATTACATTGCTATTTATCAAGAAGCTTATCTAACTTACAAAATTAGTGGCAAGGGCAAAAATGGTATCACGTACCATATAAATAAGCAAAAATATAAAAAAATTAAAAACTACCACAGAATCACGAATGTGTAACCCATGTAAGTGTTTTTCTTGCTTCACTTGCTCACCAATAATCTAATATCTCCGATTTTCAAATTGTGTTATTCCTGATAGTGTCTCACTAGCCAAAAAATTATTCAATTAGTCCAGGCTATAATATCATTAATAACCTTGTTTCTATATAAAGTAAGTTTCTTAAACTAATTTTATGAGCTGAATTTAGAACTGGTAAGTGTCAGCAGTGAAACATTGAGCAGTTTGTTTTAAGTTAAAACAACAACAACAATTACCTCAAACATTATATAAATTAAAGTGTTATTGCTTGTAGTCTTCATAATGTTTTGAACCTAGTCTTATACACACCTATTACTTTTTTCTGTATGTGAGTGAATTGCTGCCTTCCCATTACTGTCCATGTGCCACAAACTGTGAACACTGGTTACTTCTCTAGTTTACCACAATTTAAGCAGAAGCAACACAACTGAAAATTTGCAATGTCTGAACTGTAATATAGAATCAGAAATGAATTCTACTCATGTAATACACATCCTTCAGAGTCAATCATTTTTATGCTTCCATTGAGATTTTATTGTAATGCATGAGGCCTTAGATTGGAATCAGAAATAACTATTATATACCTGAGATATCTATACTAGAATAATACCTGAAATTTCTGTTGGATCTCATCATTTATGTGACAATTTCCTTTATTCTTAATTTCCAAGAGTTGCCCAAAGTTGCCAAATGGGCAATCAAGTTGAGTTTGTTCTAGAACCACATGGGAACTTATCTATAAATATATGTCATAGAAATCCTGAATACTTGGTGTATTGTGCCAATGGTACAGCTCACTGGATTATTTGGATGTTGTCTTCCATGTAGTAGCACATACTTGCCGTACTCATATTGTCATTTTTTTTTAGGATGTTATACTCTGCATTCTTGACAATCAAAATATGCAGTTTTTAAAAAGATTGAATTCAAACATTTTTTGGTAGTTTTTAGGATTTGGTAAATCACTTATTTCTAGCTTATACTTCTTTAATATTATCACTCAATGTGACATTTCTAATATAGGCTTATGAAGTGAACTTCATATTGTTTGTGTTTATGACTGAGGCCATCACCATGAAGCTAATTTGCTTCAAGAAAACTTTGGATTTTGAGTCTCCCCAGCAAATAAGACACTTCATTGTTACCTAATATCTAACTATCAGGATAAAATGGAGCATAGTTAGATTATAAACTTTCTGTTTCTTGAAGGAAGTACACCACCAATTTTGCTCCTAAGCTAGGCTCTATTGCTAGTTTGAGTAGAACAAGCAGTTGCCACAAAATAAGTGATAGCCATTACGATATAAAGAAATAACTACACTCGAACCTCTCTTATCCGGACAGTGTGGGACCAAGGGGTGTCCATAACTAAGAAATGTCCATAACTCAGAAATACGCTTTCAAATATCATTCGCTGTAGCTTAAGAACAGTCCAGAGTCTAACCTCATTAACTTTCCTTTCTTAATTTCCGCTATCATTATCTCAAAGCTCTCTTGCTAGAGTTAAAATGCTATACTTGCGTTTAAGTGCCGTGACCATTTTCCATCCCCTCTAGTCGTTAAGTTCTAGAAGAACTAGTGGGCACACTGAGCTAGCTAGCAGCGATGCCGCCTGACAACAAGTTCTGTGAAGAACAAGCAGTAGATGCACTAACTGCCTCCTGATTTCCACTATTTCTTCAACACCACAATCAAATTCTCAAAGTAACACATGAAAAAATTTACAAATTTTATTCATTGATTTTTGGATTGGTAGCTTATTAACCGCCAGTCACTGGTGTCCAGTAGACAGAGGTGTCCGTAACTTAGAAGAATGGATAAGAGAGAGGTTCGAGTGTATGCACAAGCAGGCACTTACCACATTAATGTTGATGTCATTACAAAGGAACATTAGGGAATCACTAAATTTCATTGAGACGTTATGCATGTAAATGTTGTTGTTTTTTGAGAGAGATATCATTAATTTGTAATGTCTGACTAATTACATACTATAAATATCCTGTTTTCTATAGTACTGCATTAATTCATGACAATGTTGTAATTATTATTTCAATAGCTACTATAAATATCATGCTAACAATGCATATTATTACTTACCATAAATAGTCACATTTATAGTACGTGAAACTAGGGCAAGACCCACAATGCTGTAGCAACTCAATCCTGTCACTGATGTCTCTGTTGTGTTCACTGTTATTAATAATATATTAGAACCTCGATTCAAATGTCTTCCAGTAAAACCAGGAATAGATTCTTGATTAAATCCTGGTCTGAAGTACAGTTCAGTTCCATTATTCAGAATTATGCCCCATTTATCTACAGTATTAGCTCCTTCCACATGACATGTGATATTCTTCTGTGTGTTGATAGGAACATAGAGTGGGCCAATTGGTGTAAACTCAACTAAAAACAGGAAAAAAACATGTAATTTACTAAAATCTTAATCCCACATTTCAACTTCTTGCCGAAGTCCTCTTTGCAGATTAATGAGGTCGACCCCTGAGTCAAAACATCAGTTCAAATTTAACAAAAGCAAAATTATAGTGACTGTTAGAACAGAGAAAATATGGTATTGTTTTAATTATTTCAGCCGAGATGACTTCACTAAATTCATGAAATATACGAAATATTACCACTTTACTCACCTAATCATTTCAATATTCAAAGCACATAGTTAAATCCGAATACAGCTCACTGATTATTACGCCATTACAGCACATATTACAAGCAGTTCATCATAGCTAATAAGTGTATAGTTTTTCTTCCACTCAATTATAAGACAAAATTTGTTTATGAAAAATGAGGAATTATTCTATAAAAGAGGAGCTCCTATGACACGAGTCGAGACCCCAACCCCTAAATCAGCCCCACTCAAGTTTAACACCAGCCCTATTTTTTCTTACACTTTCATATAGAGTCCAAACCATAGAAATAAGACAGATTAAGGTGCCATTATACCCACTGAGCACTAACAGCCCACAGAATAGGCTGTAGTTGCTAGGTTCACTTTACTTTTCCGCGAGATTATTTATTTATGCAGGCCAGCAAGTACTACTAGGAAAAAGCACCTACTAAGAATAAAGACTGGAAGTCTGTTGCATCTCAAGTAATAGCCCATCACCATTTTGGACTTCACTACAATACTGCATAGCTACAGCTGAAGTTTAGAAGCTGAATTTTTGTATATATCACTTTTCTTACCCTCACATATATGCCATACTTTTTTTCAATTTACTCTCCTTACTATGTGAAGACAATCAGAGACAAGATCATTGTATCTACTTTACAAGGTAGAGTAATAGTGTTCTAACACCACAACAATAAAATTGATCTTTTGGTATTTGTCCCATTTACCTTGTGCTTTATTCTCCTTGATCACCAAACTAAAGAATATAGTCAGACAAAGTAGAACAAACATAGTGTACTGACTAACAGCAGCGCTGTATGCTCAGCTCTCCAATAGACAGTTAGCGACCTATTTCTTTACATACAGTAGTTAGCGGCGACCAAAATCGGAATTAGCTTGAACCAAAATGGTCAGAAAATTGGTCGACGATTTTTTTCGCCAGTCACTAAATTAACTTCCCCCAACCAACTTACTTCCTTAGCAATTGCACTTGTAGCTCCACCCCCTTATCTAGCCCAATTACATGTACTCTCTTCATATCAATAGCTAGACTTGACACTGTTATGGCTGCGCTAAAAATTAAATGGCAACTTGTGGGAACTTTTAGATCATGAAGAAGCTTCTACATCGTAAAAAAAACTTGTGGGGATGAGGAGTAAGCAAGAGAGCTTCCATATGAAGGTATTTTACGTTTAGGATCGTATAGGAGTGTTGGACTCCAAGGGTGAACTTCGTGACATTAGCTTGTTTGATGGAGATCATTTAGGGACTACAATTATGGTCAGCAACTTACTTGAACGTTACAAAATTGAATGGGATGAAGCAATTTTCAGAAATAATTGTTTTAGAAGCTGTTGTGCATAGCTAAATGTAATGTGAATGTTGAAATGTGGGCAGTTGAGACTAAGATATTGGGTAAAGCAAGAATGACATAAAGAAAGTTGAATAGTCATGGCAAAGAAATATAAGTGTAAAACTAGTTGTAAAAAACAACATTTTATAAATGTTGAAAAAATTTGGGTTGCTCTAAAAATATGAAAACAAGAGATTTTAAGCATATGTGTTAGCTAATTCGGAAGATAAGCATTACAAAATGTGCCCAAATTGAGAATGGTAAATCTACAACCCTAAATCATAACTGACCCATCCCAGCCAGCTGATTGTTTGTTCTGACTCTATAGCTTAGAGTTATCTACTCAATCCCAAGGGCTTTTGCCCCCTTCCCCCCACCCCAACCCTTTTGCCACCTTTTTATATATGAATATTCAGGTAGAAGGTAGAGTAGCAAGAGAGCCTCCATATGTAGGCACTTTATGGACATGAAGGAGTATTTTCAAAATAACTATTTATTAAAAGTTAGTCAGAATCACTATTTCAGTTTGAGAAATTTTTTAGTTAGTGGCACTTCTATCAGGCCATCAGAATCAGAGGTTTAAGTATAGTTTAAATAAGCTAACAGGGGTGACGGAATAGGTCCCCCACAGATTTATGGCTTATGTGGGGGCTTAAGGGGCACCCATTATGCTTATAATTAAATTCCTTATTGGCTCATGAAATCAATTCTATTTGCAAAACCAAATAAAACAATTATTAGTAATAATTACATAACACAGTTGGCATTCTGTCATTATTGTTAATCAGTTGATTTTGGCTTCTGAATAATGAGTTTCTCTCTGTAAAGCATGTTTACAACAATGTACTTACATTACAATTATTGTAGTATTTACTAATCCAATAATCTAAGCACTGCCAGATTAAACCCCATCTTTTAAGATTAGAAATTCTGCATAAGAAATGTTGCTCTCAAAACGGAATCTCAGGCATATTATGTACGTCAGTACTATTGAAGCCTGTGTAATAAAAGTTTGTATACAGTCATGTGTGTACCAGGATTCATAAATTAATTTAATAGCATATCGTTTGAAAATGTATGATACTTAACAACTTATAGGAATATTGTTACACCTTCAAACCGCACCCCAAATTATAAAAAGGCAGCAAGAGAAATAGTGAATTATTTTGGGGGGTTTTGTCTCACAACTGTTTTACATTTTGAATGAGGAACTTTTAAGGAAAAGAACTATGACCTTAGTTTATAACTTCACCATATTAACTTGTCCAACTTCTATCATGACGCCTCTAATATGTTAATCTACGTTAACTGTTCAATTTAGAGAAGCTCACTATATTTTACATTGTAGATACAAAACTTGTAACTTTTTTAGACAATACACCACCATTCACTTTAATTACTATGGTGAAATTATACCGCACTATGAAAACAGTAGGTTATAAACCCCCAATTATAGTATAATACTTACTATTATACTAATAATATACTACCAATACAAGTAAAACTATATTCATGTTATCTGAGGGTTTTACACCATATTATACAATACGTTCAGTATGGGTAGCATATCTGTATCTTGACAATGCTATAAGAGGGTTGTTGTATAATTCACATGATCGGTATAATAACCTTACACAACACTAACAAGGGTTTTATAGTGCAATAACTGGCAATATTGGATTTATAACACAATATAATAATATTACTCTTAATAACAATGTTAATTGTATGTCATAACTTATAGTCAATAATTAAATATTATCAATTCTTTGATCTTATAGAAATAAAGAAAATACAAAGTGATAAATACAGATAAGTGATAAAAACAGATAAAAGTGATAATACCTTGAGTTTTTTGTTCAATGTTTATTATTCTAGGTGACAGTCACTATCAGTAGCTATCAGCCAATTTATTGTCACTTGTGGCATATCACGTTCTACGTCACTGCCAATCTCTCTCTTCTTCATCAATGTCTTGGCATTTTTTAAGGAATCCAATTGGTCAATAAAATTGTTGAATTTTTCTGACCTCCAGCTCTGGCGATGACAAATGAAATTGTTGTCACTCCCAGTGTCCTCCTCTGTCATCATTTCTGCAGAGACATCTTCCTACATGCTTTGAACTTGGGAGGATTGCCGCAATACAGTCTTCTTCCGATGATCAAATAACTATAAGCAAAGTAAAATAGGTTGAAACTTTCTCACTCTTCTTATTTTTATTTATTAATGAACTTCATAATTGTAAAGTAAAAATAGTACAAAAATGAATAACAGATGGGTAGGAGCAAGTCTAAAAGTGAAAGGGAAAATTAACTAGCAGCACATGCATAATGTTATAAAGCACATTCTGACAGATCATTATAACTCCACACATGTCAACTGTCTCCAAGAAACCAGATTTAAACAATTTTTTTTTCTCTTTTGGAAAAAAATCGACCCGCATGTAAGACTATTAAAGAAGTGAGAAGTGGAGGGGCTGAGACCATCACAATTATTAAAATAGGATTAATTGCTCCTTTTCCCAAGTTTCTCCAACCATTGCTTTTTTTAAGGAGAAAAAGTAAGAGAGCTGAACCCACCACATGTCTTTCTCCTACTCCCAGAAAAACTATATACTATAAACTTACTCTTTGCTGACGTGAGCAAATTCACATTTTCTTTTTTTTTGTCCTTCAGAACACTCATTGTTCTTACAGTGAAGAGACTTCCGGTGAATTCTACAGCCATCTAGAAAAAGAATAAACTTAACCCAAAAATTGTTATTTTTATTAGTGACCCCTAAAGAGTACTTCAGCAAGTTGTCAAAATGTCAGGGTTAAGTTTCTATTAACACTATTGACTGTTATAATGACAAAATTCGCTAATATAATAATGATAATAAATCATACATTCAACAATACTACTAACCTCTCATGATTATGCAGTTTATCATCAGTAAATGCTTGTTCAGGTTCTAGCCCTCCACAAGACATATCTTCATAACTTATTAGCTAGCTTCACTCAGTTACATACTCACTCATAAGTGCATACTCACTCATACGCGCATACTCAGTTTTAACCTCGTCGATGTCCTCGGCGTTAGTCGTCGATGTCGTCGATCGTCGATGTCATTCCTCTTTTGTTTATAGCTAACAGTAAACAAAGCATCATTTTTGTTAGTTACCAATATTTTGATATTAATGTCAGTTACTCTGTACACTGCCACCTGTTGGTATTAATTTTTACTCGCTAGTGAGTCTATATTTCAAGGAATCTGATATTAGCTACTTGCTAACTGGTATACTCAACTTTACCGGGACAAGATTCCTAAACTTGTTGGACGGTCCCGCATATTTTTGGTCCTTCGAGCCGGATACTTTGTTACTCGACTAGTGTAATAAAGTGTTTTTTATTCTCTCTATTTTATCTTCCTCACAATTCCTTGGTGTAACTTACCATGACGACGAGACAGGATTTAGTTCGCTTCGAATTGATTCTACGTGAAGAAGACTTGACTTCTTTGAAACGACGTCGAACGAAAACCGTAGAGACGCCACAAGGAACGAGCGTTACTGCAAGAATTGCACAGCACAACCGAAAATCAAGGAAAACATTTCCATCGCTGAACTTCTTCAGAATGCAATTCTTGTCCACATCAAGGAGGAAAACATTGAGAAAGAGGAAGATGAACACCATGCTAACCATTGTAAGATGCTTGCTACTCGCAAGGGACTCACACTACAGCTAACAGCAGCTCGGGTCCTTCAGCAGAGCAACCTAGCCAAATCTACTATCGATGCTATCACTGTTCAACCAACTGTTTCCAATTACGGCGTAAAGACTACACTCACTGAGCTCAACGTCAAGCTCAAAGAACTTCAAGCACTTGCTTTTCCTCTGAAGGATCGTCCTGAACTAATGGACACCTTACAGAAATATCATCTAGACCTTACCACACTGTGGGAGAGGTACCACAGCGATAATCCAGATGACACTGCGTCTGCTTCAAAGGAAGTCAAACCTCAGTTAACTTCCAAATTCGATCGTCTACCTCGCATCGAACTACCCAGCTTCAATGGAGACAATGGAAATTGGCGTCCATACTGGGAGAAATTCAACAACGTGTTGGACAAAGATCTTACTCTTACTGACGTTGATAAACTTTCTTTCTTACAAATGACAATAAAATGTGAGGAAGGCAAAGAGATCATTGACTCGCACACTCGGCGTGGTTCAGATTTCAACGCTGCTGTCAAAGCTCTAAAAGAACGTTACGACCAACCACGAGTCACCAGTCGCACCATTCATCAGAGTTTCATTAAACACTACTGGAAACTTACCAATGAGGGAATCAGTCAACTCATCACACTTATTCAGCGTACTGTCGCTACCATGAAGGAATGTGGAGTTGTGTCAACACTTTGTTCACTGTTATTGCTGAACTTCACATTTACTGGACGGAGAAAACTGCCGATTCAAAGACTACTCCAACTACTGACAGACTGGTTGAACTTCTCCAGCAATATCGTAGAAAAGATCGATTCCTGAAGGACATATGTGAACCACTATCAAGTAGAGCTCGTGCTTTCTGAAGTCGTCCTCTAGATTCGACAGTAACTTGGCAGATTCCCAGGAAAACTTTGGGCTCGACACATGTAGAGTGGGTGATTCCCATCATGACACAAGGAACAGTTGTTTTCCTTACTAACATGGAAAGAAGTGCTATGCTTTCCCTGTTTCGCTGGTTGGGCAGTAGATTTAGGACCTGGCGAGGGTTTACACAATTGGCTGACCCTAACTTCGACTATCCCCCCGCAGAATTGACAAGCTACTAGGGTATGACGTACTCGATGCAATTATGCTAACCGGAAGACGCTCTTCACAGGATGGCCTTCTTCACGCTTGGGAGACAGCTTTTGGCTGGTCTATCCGAGGAAAGTGTATTCCTGAACCCCCTCCACTTCAGTCTCACCTGTGTCTACATTCCCATGCCTCTGATCCCACTACTGACAATCTACTGACTGCATTTTGGGAAACTGAGGAAGCACCCTTCGATCACAAACAGTTCTCGGAGGAGGATCTTCAAGCTCCAGATCATTTCCAAAAGACCCACAGTCGAAAAGGAGGGTAGGTACATTGTTCGCTTACCTGTTAAGTCTGTTTCTTTTTCCTTAGGGGATTTTCGTGGTCAAACCAGCAGAAGATTCTATCAAAATCAGCAGTCACTCAAGCCTACAGGAGTACGAGGAACTAGGTCATGCTGAACCCGTTCCCGTTGAGAACCTGGCTACGCCGAAATCTTCAGTTTTCTACCTACCTTCTCATGGTGTTGTCAAATTGTCCAGTACAACTATTAAACTCCGAATAGTATTTGACGCTTCGGCCAGAACCACGTCTGAATTCTCTCTAAACGACATTCTGCTTCCTGGCCCGAACCTTTACCCCATGCTCACCGATGTCATTCTTCGTTTTCGAACTCACCTTATTGGTATGAGTGCTGACATTTCCAAAATGTTCCGTGAGGTAGAACTACACAAGGATGACCGGGATTTGCACCGCTTCTTGCAAGCAGCTCCCTGGGGGGAGGGTGTCATTGACATGCGAATGACTAGAGTTACTTTTGAAGTGACGTCTTCTCCATTTCTGGCTACTCAAGTTCTGCGTCAAGTAGCTAAACACCATCAAGAGCAATATCCTAGAGCTGCTAAGATCATCGCTAACTTCTATGTGGATGATTGCCTAACTGGAGCCGCAACCTCAACGGAAGCGATCGAGGTTCAAGAGGAACTTATCGCTCTTCTGCGTTGCGCCTGTACAAAGAGAAAAATAGCGTCAGATGTTGCCAAAACATTCGATCTTCTTGGATGATTTGCTCCCTGTACCATTGTAATCAAAGTTTTGCTCCAAGAACTCTGGAAATTGAAGTTGGCTTGGGATGATACTGTCTCAGAAAGCATTTCTCATATGTGGAAAAAATGGAGAGAGGAACTTTCTCTCATAACTTCACATCCTATTCCACGCTATCACCTGGAAAAGGAAAAGCAAGTCAGAAGTCTCCAACTGCATGGCTTCAGTGATGCTTCAGATTGAGCCTATGCTGGAGTTGTCTACTTATGAGCTGTCTACTCAGACACATCTGTCTCAACTTCACTGCTGATAGCCAAGACTAAAGTCACTCCTATCTGTGGATCTACCACTCCAAGAATAGAACTCTGTGGAGCTCAGTTGTTAAGTAAAATTCGTATTACTGCTTCTAATGCTCTTTCTATTTCCCTTACCGATATATATGCCTGGAGTGATTCAACCATTGTACTGTGTTGGCTGTCTACTCCACCTGCAACGCTCAAGTCTTATGTCTGTAACAGAGTCATGGACACAGTTAGCCGTATTCCATCCACACATTGGAGACATGTTCCTACAGACTGCAACCCTGCTGATGTGGCATCCAGAGGAGCATCTCCAAGTGAACTGATTTTACATGATCTATGGTGGAAAGGTCCTCCTTGGCTGCTTGAATCTCCTTCTCTGTGGCCATGTCGTACTGATTGGAGGAATCAGAAGATTTTAACTGAGACTAAAGCTGCAGTTCTGATTACCTCTCCTCCTCCAGAAGACATCACTGAGGATTTTCCTCATACACTCACCTTAAAAGGGTTTTGTCATGGTGTATACATTTTGTTACTAACTGCAGGTTATTGCCTAGTTCCAGAACTCAGTCACCACAGTTGTCTCAGGAGGAATTACAGAACACAGAAACTAAACTGGTGAAGCTCAGCCAAGAACGCTGCTTCGAGGCTGATTTTGTCTCACTTCAGGCTACAGGAAAAGTTTCTCAACAGAGCAAGATTTTTCATCTCCACCCATATAGACAACAAAGGTCTAATTTGTGTTGGTGGACGTTTGGAGAATTCTTCTTTGACTGTCAGCCAGAAACATTCCATCATCCTACATCGATCTGATCGACTCTCTAAGTTAATCTGTGTCCAGTTACATGTTGATAACTTGCATGTTGGCCCTAGTGCCTTGCTTGCTATTTTATCTCTGCGGTTTCATGTGATTGGAGTCAAGCACCTTGCAAAGAGTGTCTCTAGAGCCTGTGTTCGCTGCAGAAAGACCTACTCTCGAACGACTACTCAACTCATGGGTCAGTTGCCAGCTACACGAGTCACACCGACTTCTCCATTCCACCATACCGGAGCTGATTTCGCTGGTCCTATTACGATCAAGCGTTGGTATACTCGAGCACGTACGTTGGTAAAAACTTACATCTGTGTTTTCGTCTGTATGGCCAAGAAAGCTGTACACTTAGAAGTCGTCCGAGATCTCTCCTCCGAAGGTTTTCTTGCTGCTCTCCGTTGTTTTGTGGCTCGTCGAGGTTGTCCCGAAACTCTTACCACCGGCAATGGTACGAACTTTATCGGTGCTCAGCGGGAACTAAAAGACCTCTACAACACTCTAAATTCGACTACAGTTCAGGATGCCGTGATTCGTTTTTGCACAGCTAAAAACATCAAATGGTCCCATGTTCCAGCTCGATCTCCACACTTTGGCGGATTGTGGGAAGCTGCTGTGAAATCGATGAAGCTACTTCTCAACAAGGTAGGCTCTCACAACTTGTTTATGGACGAACTGTATACAATCACAGTTGAGATAGAGGCAGTTCTCAACAGCCGCCCTCTAGTTCCTCTGGAATCTTCTTCAAATGACGGTATAGAGGTTCTCACCCCTGGTCATTTTTTGATTGGCAAAGCACTCAAGTCAGTCCCTGTTCCTGATCTTACAACACGTAAAATAAATGGACTTACCCGATGGAACTTGCAGCAACGACTTGTAGCGGACTTCTGGCAAAGATGGAGCAGTGACTACATTACTCAGCTAAACAGAATTAGCAAGTTTAAGCAGCCTCAACGATCATTACAAGTGGGTGACATAGTGCTCATCAAAGATTCCGATCTCTTTATTCGATCATGGCCATTGGGAAAAGTAACTCAAACTCACCCAGGAGCCGACGGTTTGGTCAGAGTTGCTACTGTAAAAACTCAAAAGGGAGTCTACAGGAGAGCCATTCATAAACTCGTACCCTTATTGGAAGAAAACACACTCTCCCCCCCGGAGAATGTTCGGGTTCTAGCCCTCCACAAGACATATCTTCATAACTTATTAGCTAGCTTCACTCTGTTACATACTCACTCATAAATGCATACTCACTCATACGCGCATACTCAGTTTTAACCTCGTCGATGTCCTCGGCGTTAGTCGTCGATGTCGTCGATCGTCGATGTCATTCCTCTTTTGTTTATAACAGTAAACAAAGCATCATTTTTGTTAGTTACCAATATTTTGATATTAATGTCAGTTACTCTGTACACTGCCACCTGTTGTTATTAATCTTTACTCGCTAGTGAGTCTATATTTCAAGGAATCTGCTGCATGAACACTTCTGATTTGAAACTGCAAAGAGTATGTAAAAAGTGTGTAAAGCGTCCTTTCAATGCCATGCTAAAACTAAGTTCAGGGTGACTTCGTCGACTCCTTTTTTTACCCTCAGAACTGGTCTCACAGCTACTGCTGCCACTTGCAGAACATGGAGCCAACACTGGTGGATTCTGCTCAAGTGTTGACACTCTGAACTCTATGCTATCTAGCTTGTCGCATATAGTATCTAGATTACTGTCCATACTTTGCATATAACTAAAAAATGAACCAATTTGTGAGTGAGTTTCATGCAAATTGTCTCCATTTTGTGGTAGAATGTCTCCTGGTAGCCATTGAAACCCTTCATCAGCCCTAACTCTCTCTGGCTTAGAGCGGTTACACTAGTCCTGCCAAGCACACATATTGAAAGTTTAATAAGTACAACACCATTAATCAGGAACTCTACAATGATTGACACATTAAAGAACAAAGTAAACTATTTTAAAATATAATCTTGCATTAGATAATGTGCAGAAAGTTATTAATTATTTTTTCAGGCAATCTGACTTAGAAAGCAAGCTAGCTTGAAGAGATCTTTTTATTTATTTTATTGATACAATCAATGATACCGCTGAAAGACTATTGAAGTTCTGACTGGATACAGTAACTACTCGCCACAAGTTTGTCTGAGAACTGCACTTACTGGTCCCTTATAGAATGGCTACTACCAGAATAAAATTTCAGATTAGGTGGAGTATTAGATCCAACACTGCATATGAAAATAACAATAGAAAAATCTAATAGCAAATTTCCTCAGTTTTGACAGCCAATCATAACTTAACTGAAAAATTTCAATTAACATCATATTAGCTGATGAACTGAGAAAATTTGCTATTATTATTATTATTATTATTATTACTGTTATTATTATTATTATTATTATTATTATCATTATTATTATTATTACTATTTATTATTATTATTATTATTATTATTATTACTATTACTATTTATCATTATTATTATTATTATTATTATTATTATTATTACTAGCAAGTACCCTGCCACTTGTGGCCTTGACATATTGCAAAGTAAGAATGCAGTAGCACAAGTTATCTTACTCAGTTATCATTTTCTATCATTGGTTAAGGTTACATAAGTTTCCCTCTCCTACTCTCTTTTTTCTGAACTATCTGAGCTATTCTTTCTACCCACCTTTCTTAACCCTCTCGTTCCTGAATTGTTTGGACGCCCGTGGAAAAATCTAATCGTCGACCGCGGAATAGAGTATTACCGTTTTATTTTTTTAACTCGATGCTGGCTGGGAAAACCCCATAGCAACCCTATATCACTAAATAGACCAAGAGTTTGGGATTCCCCTCATTTTTTGATTGAGAAAATTGAATAATATTTAGGCCATCTACTAATACTTCCAAAAAAATTTTTTTTGAGATTGTGATCATGTAGGAGACAGTCATGATAGTTGCCACTCACTGGGTGGGAGTATTGGCTCTGACTTGCGGCATTGGTTCACAAACACCATATCAAGTCGCCCAACAAGAACAAATTGTAACAGGTCAGAGCTAGCTAGGTGCAGACTACAATGCTACTGTTCAGTTCAGTGTAACATAGATACATATGTGCTAGAAAACTTATAACTCAATCACTCGTGATCTAAAAATAGAAGGTATTTCAGTGGGTTTTGAAAAGCTTGAGTACAAGGAACAATGCCGCTGATCTCATGAGAAATTTGATAGTGCATACACTGTATTTGCAGGGAACAGGGAAAAAAGCTGCAATAATAATGGTGATAATGAGTAAAAACAATCACATGCACGCATGCACACATATACATACACTTGTGAACTATTTCAAGTATTCCCAATTGTTGGACACACAAATTTTTGCATTACAGTGACATCTCTCATGTGTTCTGTCTAAAGACAATAATACTGGGTTTGCTAACCAGTCACTGAGTGAGAGATCAAAATGCAATGGTGCTTATTTGGTACCAATTTAATTGAATGTAGTGAGGACCATTATATTAATGTCCCAGTACTAAGGTACATTGCACCTGACTTTAGCAGACTACTCTTTATTTCCACTACACAATGCACTAAAGACACAGTAGTTATGAACTTACTTGAAGTGGTGTTACAAGCTTGTCAATCATGGCTATGAGGCGGATCTTCTGCTTGAACCAATATTGCTTTGTTCCACGAAGATTGCAGGCATAGTGCAACACATTTTTGGTAAATTGCTCTCCCCGCTTTCGACAATGTGAGTGACAAATGTGCGTCTTTTGGATG
>WLWD01003695.1_pt1 | contig 21044 bp, 18 predicted proteins | sample 6712731 | NCBI WGS metagenome assembly WLWD01 (sample SAMN12718690, study PRJNA576275) | sponge metagenome | isolation source: marine sponge | host: Mycale hentscheli | place: New Zealand: South Island, Marlborough, Capsize Point | collected 2014-11-01
CCAACACACACATACAGCATAGTTACCAACACACACATACAGCATAGTTACCAACACACACACACAGCATAGTTACCAACACACACACACAGCATAGTTACCAACACACACACACAGCATAGTTACCAACACACACACACAGCATAGTTACCAACACACACACACAGCATAGTTACCAACACACACACACAGCATAGTTACCAACACACACATACAGCATAGTTACCAACACACACACACACAGCATAGTTACCAACACACACACACAGCATAGTTACCAACACACACACACAGCATAGTTACCAACACACACATACAGCATAGTTACCAACACACACACACAGCATAGTTACCAACACACACATACAGCATAGTTACCAACACACACATACAGCATAGTTACCAACACACACACAGCATAGTTACCAACACACACACACAGCATAGTTACCAACACACACATACAGCATAGTTACCAACACTCACATACAGCATAGTTACCAACACACACAGCATAGTTACCAACACACACATACAGCATAGTTACCAACACACACACACAGCATAGTTACCAACACACACACACACACAGCATAGTTACCAACACACACAGCATAGTTACCAACACACACATACAGCATAGTTACCAACACACACATACAGCATAGTTACCAACACACACACACAGCATAGTTACCAACACACACATACAGCATAGTTACCAACACACACATACAGCATAGTTACCAACACACACACAGCATAGTTACCAACACACACACAGCATAGTTACCAACACACACATACAGCATAGTTACCAACACTCACATACAGCATAGTTACCAACACACACAGCATAGTTACCAACACACACATACAGCATAGTTACCAACACACACACACAGCATAGTTACCAACACACACACACAGCATAGTTACCAACACACACACACAGCATAGTTACCAACACACACACACAGCATAGATACCAACACACACACACAGCATAGTTACCAACACACACACACCATCATAGTTACCATACCAACACACACATACAGCATAGTTACCAACACACACATACAGCATAGTTACCAACACACACACACAGCATAGTTACCAACACACACACACAGCATAGTTACCAACACACACATACAGCATAGTTACCAACACACACATACAGCATAGTTACCAACACACACACACAGCATAGTTACCAACACACACACATACAGCATAGTTACCAACACACACACACAGCATAGTTACCAACACACACATACAGCATAGTTACCAACACACACACACAGCATAGTTACCAACACACACATACAGCATAGTTACCAACACACACATACAGCATAGTTACCAACACACACATACAGCATAGTTACCAACACACACACACAGCATAGTTACCAACACACACAGCATAGTTACCAACACACACACACACACAGCATAGTTACCAACACACACACACACACACACAGCATAGTTACCAACACACACACACACACACAGCATAGTTACCAACACACACACAGCATAGTTACCAGTTGGCAACATCCCCCAATGTTATGCTCACCCTTTACTAGAGAGTGTGGCTATCTTGTTAGTTTCTCCAAGCCACGTCCGAACAAAACAGATGGCTATGATAGCGCTATTCCCTCCAAATAACATACATCTTGGTCTTAGCTGAATCAACCATAGAAACAGGCAGATAAGCAGATAGAGTTTCGTCTCACCACACATACCTTAACTCTTTCTGTTTCCCGTTCCTTGCAGATATCCCACAAACAAACCTGACCAGTAGCAGAACCAGTAGCCAAACCTCGCTTCTCTTCTGTCTTACAAATACAAGTAATGTCATGTGAAGGAGGAGTTCTACCCCAGAACACAAGCGGTACACTAGTCTGTATGAACGACATGCTCTTCCTTCCTTCCAATATCAATCACTAAGATTTTGTTGACATTTACAAATGACAATAGGTAAAGGTCGTCTAATATGATATTCCCTTTACCCAACGCATAGGGTTGTGTAAAGCAAAAAACTAAGGGATGGCCGCAGCTGCGAAGTCAGAGATAGCTTGCATCGTTGCTGTTGAGATGAAGTCAGGCATAGGATACAAAGGAGCTATTCCGTGGCCGTATATTAAGTAAGTTATTCTTGCTGGAGTCCCTGAAAGGTGTAGCTTGTATGCCAAGCACTGAGCTCTCAACCTATATTTCACAGAATACTTGAAGGCTAAGCTATAAAATGGTGAAGATTTATTGATTAATAGCTAATGCTGAAAAATTAGTATATGCCGGGTAAGATGATCCTTTACCTAACCATCAATCGTCTAATGGAAAATGGTATAATTCTCTGACCTCAGCAAGGCCAGTTCAAGCACCTAATATGCATGCACTGAGGAATTGTTTTCAGGGCGAGGAGGCTACCGCTGTCACTACTGTCACCATAATTTGTGTAATAGCGTGAGAGCCGATACAGTAGGCTTAAGATTGCATGCATATCACATGGTGGGTTGCTAGGAATGTAGTTGTATCACATGGTGGGTTTCTAGGTGATGTAGTTGTATCACATGGTTGGTTGCTAGGAAGGTAGTTGTATCACATGGTGGGTTGCTAGGAATGTAGTTGTATCACATGGTTGGTTGCTGGGGGTTGTACAGTAGGAGACAAAATAAAGTTTCAAATTTCATTCCGTAGTATGGATGTAAAACAGTAGTTTTTTTACCATAGTTTTTATCGTTGCGTTCCGTACCATTTTGACTAAACGGCCACTAAAACGGTAAAAAACAGTCTAAGCTTTTCCGTCAATTCACAGATATTTTCTAGTTAGAACATAGTTCCCAACCTCAGTGAACAATTGGTAGGGACATTTTCTTCATTTTTCTTATATGATAGGGACAAATTTAAGGTGCAATAGGGACATTGATAGGGACATTGCCTTAATATAAAAATTACCTTAATTGAACATAGTTTTTGACACCATTTAATTTATTTTTTGAATTTTAAACAATCAGCACAATGCACAATGAATATGAGTAACTAAGCTAATGTAACTGGACAAAAAAAGAATTGATATGATTATTAAGGTAAGTTTAATTGTAAGTTTAAGGTAAGTAAGTTTAATTGTTGATGGCTTGGCTTCTTTTAACTACTTTAGAAGTGGCTTTCTTGCAATCAAGCAATAAATCATTCGGCAGCTCAGTATCAATACAGCAGTCTTCACAATTCAATTTAATTGACATTAAGGCTGTGATAGTTGACTGGCTCAAATTAGAACGCTGGTCGGTATGTATTTTTCGTAACATAGAAAATCCTCGCTCTGCATCAGCATTGGAGGCTGGAATTGTCATGAGTCCTATCATTAGCTTGTACAGTAAAGGAAATCTTGGCTGACGATCTAGAGTCAATAGTTGACTAACCTTTCTCCAGTATCTTCCTATCTGTGGCCTTTCAATACCATCAGCTGCTGTGTACATGTCTGGTGTAGGAAGATCAGCTGATGAAAGAGTGTAGTCCAAACACTCTTCCCGAAGCTTATCAAGAGAAAAGGTGTCTGATATTTCCAGTTGAGGAAAACGTTCAGCTAACTTAAGGGCAATACTTATAGTTGTTGTAGATGTCAACTTGGTAGGCAATAAAATTTCTAAGTCACGAAAAAGACTATCACCGAAAGGAAATTTTTGAATCATCTTTTTAATAGATGTGACATAAAACTTTCTTACTGCTTCAAAAAATGGCTTAGTATTACGTTCTTGTTCAAATACAGATATAGCGGCCCATGTTTCTGTACCAATGCCTAAATGCTCATTTTCTAACTGGCTATCAAATTTCAGATTTTTCAAATTTGTTCCTGAAGCTTGAATGGAAGCTGAGGTTAACAAATTGGCAGCATATAACTTAACTAATCTATTTATTTCAACATAGAGCTGACAAGTGGTATTTTGATATGATTTTTGAAAGATGCAATTGAAGCGATCTATATGTGGCAGGATGTAGGAGAGAAAGTAAAGAAGAGGCAGAACTAAAGGATCTTCAAGTCTAGCAGTAATGCTTTCAACCTTATTTGTTCTGTTGTCACAGGTCAAAAAATATGATTTTAACCCTTCATACTGATTTATATATCTGCGGACACATCGCAGGAGACTCAACCAGCGTGTTGTACTGTGCTTGAGAATGACTTCAGGCTCAGATGTGAACAAAGACTGCCATAAATCTGTAAATTGTTGCTTTCTCTTGCTACTATGATAAAAGTGGTAAAATACATCAACAAAAAGTTGATCAATATCTATAGGTAAAGTTTCCATTCCAGCTTTAACCACAAGATCTGCCAGATGACATATACATCCAACATCATGCAAAAATGGATTCTCATCTTTAATAAGCTTTTTTACACCAGATCTTGCTCCCTTCATCACGTTTGTGGTGTCTGACATGAAAGAAACAGCTCTACTAAAGGTGAGGCCAAATTTATGTAACGACTCTTTCAAAGCACTAAAGAGATTATTAGCCGTACCAATGTTTACAATTGGCATATCTAAAAATCTTGTCCGAATGTCACCTACTTCTGAATCAAATACTCTTACTAGGATTATACATGATTTGTCTGTTTTATCATTAGACTCATCAATCATTATAGAAAAAGGATTAGAAAGATTTTTTATTAATTTTGATGTAAAATAAGGAGCAAGAGCATCTGTAACAATTGCTGCACATTTTGTACGAGCACAAGAAAACTTCTTTGCAATTTCCGAGTCCTTGAAAATCTTAGTAAACAACTGTGTTGCATGATCACTATTGAGAAATGCAAGGTTATGTTTGCTCACAAATAATGCCCAGCGACTTTCAGCTTCTATAACACTCTGACTCTCAGAAGGCTTATAATAGCTGCAAATAGATTTCGAGGAAGAAGCTGATTTGGCCATTTCCAAGTGATGCTTTGAAGTCACATGCTTCGTGATGTCATGCCTTCCACCATGGGACACCAACAGGTCTAGCCCACAAAATATACATCTTGCATAGATATTTCCTGCAATTTAAAATTACTTCAGCTAGCTACATAACCTAGCTGAAAGATATCCTAAGCTTAGTACTTACCTTTAGAGCTGGCAGTAATTCCATCAAATTCAGTCACCCACTTGCGATCAAAATGACTTGCTCTTTTTGGCTTCTTAGATCTAGGAAGTTCAGCCATCACTAGGAAAAAGATTAGTCACACTAGAAAATTAGCCACTTCCAAATGAGCACGGGGGAAAAGTATTACATCATAAAATATCACGAGATTTTTTTGCTGAATTGGCATTTATCGAAAAGCTTAGTTTGTCGGGACAAATTCATCCTTTGAGCGTGTACCGGGACCGATGCAGAAATATCGTGAGTGTCCCGACCAAATCGGGACGGTTGGGAACTATGTTAGAAACTCTTCCATAGCTATATCAGCAAGCTAAGACCTTGCATTAATCATTAAACACTACGGGGATAGTGCAAAAAAGCTCGTACAAAAATTTAACTTGCTTCAATAAAGCTGCAGACTGAAGTTCCGATGGGCACAAAGCTGTAACGAGGTCCGCACTTCGTAGGTCTTCTGTTAGCTACTGATGGACCTCCAGTAGTAGAGAAACTAAGCCCAAGAAGGCCCTAACATAGAGAAAACATCGATACTGTGTGGTGGTCGAACTAACAATTCTCCGCGAGACAACTTCGAATAGGACACCTTCAATTTTTTAAACCTGAAAAGCTCTGCCGCCTCAGGAGCCTGTAAACAAAAAATCGCAACGTTTTATTGGATAAACAATTTTTTATATTTCTTTGAGCGAGGCATGCGGTGAACGAGAAAGATTAAAACAGTAACGCAGTCGAACGGAATGGCCGTTTTTTTACCAAACGGCGTACCGTTTTCCCCCGTTTTTTAATTGTGTGACGGCCGTTCTACGGAACGGAATTCGAAACTTTATTTTGTCTTCTACTGTAGTTGTATCACATGGTGGGTTGCTAGGGAATGTAGTTGTTAACATGGTGGGTTGCTAGGGGTTATAGTTGTATCACATGGTGGGTTGCTAGGGAATGTAGTTGTATCACATGGTGGGTTGCTAGGGGTTATAGTTGTATCACATGGTGGGTTTCTAGGTGATGTAGTTTTATGGTTGCTAGGGAATGTAGTATCACATGGTGGGTTGCTAGGGGTTATAGTTGTATCACATGGTTGGTTGCTAAGGAATGTAGTTGTATCACATGGTGGGTTGCTAAGGAATGTAGTTGTATCACATGGTGGGTTGCTAAGGAATGTAGTTGTATCACATGGTGTAAAAGTAAACTTTCTCTGTTGTAGGTCAGATCTGAATTTCTTAAAACAGAAATCTTTGAAGACTAAAGTGGAAGGTACATGAGTAGTTATTGGTGAGCGAGTGAGCAGGCGAGCGAGACACTTCTCAGGTGGAACATGAATCTACGCAATCCACATTTGTACTTTCTTGCAAAGTTTCAAAACGTCTTTTTAAACCTGTGACATAAATACACCATCATGCCTGAAAGATTGTTCTAACTCCACTGGGCATTCTCTCTCACTCCACTGGGCATGCTCCCAGACTCCACTAGGTATGCTCTCTGCCTCCACTGGGCATGCTCTCTGCCTCCACTGGGCATGCTACTCCTTTCTGTTCCATGATTCACTGCGCACCATCAGCAATTGCTGAGAAGATTAGTGGGACGACCTCAGGCCAAATGGCAGCATATTTTCCACAAATACATTGCCTTCCCACTGCATACCTAGCAGTTTTTGGTCCAATGTGTGTACTGGCACGTTTCTGTGTGCTTGTGATGATAACACAGATATGAATGTTTGGTTTACTACATCCACTGAGTGTCTTGAGATGACTTTGCCTAGTCCTTGGAACTTTGTCCTGCCTTGTGTTGGAGACCGGATGAGGGCCCCAACAGTTCATGCAAACATGCTGAAATAGTCAGTCCCGGCCAAAGTGGCAATCCCCTTGATAGCAGTTAAATTTGACACATGGCTGTGCTCGTTCCGAGTACTTCTTGAGCTTCCTCCTGAGACGCCCTGGCTGAACTTCATGGGCATTTCCTGCTCTGGTGGGGGCATTCAGCTGACGAGTGATGGAGGCCTTGGCAGCGCCCACACCAGTTTTTGCTGACCAGTTCCTGCCCCGTAAAACACTGCATATACAGACTGGGCTCCACTTGGTCACTGAGTGTACAGACTGAGCTCCACTTGGCCACTGAGTGTACAGACTGAGCTCCACTTGGTCACTGAGTGTACAGACTGGGCTCCACTTGGCCACTGAATGTACAGACTGGGCTCCACTTGGCCACTGAATGTACAGACTGAGCTCCACTTGGCCACTGAATGTACAGACTGGGCTCCACTTGGCCACTGAGTGTACAGACTGGGCTCCACTTGGCCACTGAATGTACAGACTGGGCTCCACTTGGCCACTGAATGTACAGACTGGGCTCCACTTGGTCACTGAGTGTACAGACTGGGCTCCACTTGGCCACTGAATGTACAGACTGGGCTCCACTTGGCCACTGAGTGTACAGACTGAGCTCCACTTGGCCACTGAATGTAAGACTGGGCTCCACTTGGCCACTGAAGTAACAGACTGGGCTCCACTTGGTCCCTGAGTGTACCAGACTGGGCTCCACTTGGCCATCTGAATTACAGACTGAGCTCCACTTGGCCACTGAGTGGTCAGACTGAGCTCCCCTTGGCCACTTAGTACAGACTGGTCTCCACTTGGCCACTGAATGTACGACTGGGCTCCACTTGGCCACTGAGTGGTACGACTGACTCCCACTTGGCCACTGAATGTACAGACTGGGCTTCCACTTGGCCACTGAATGTACAGACTGGGCTCCACTTGGCCACTAAATGTACAGACTGAGCTCCACTTGGCCACTGAATGTACAGACTGGGCTCCACTTGGCCACTGAGTGTACAGACTGGGCTCCACTTGGTCACTGAGTGTACAGGCTGGGCTCCACTTGGTCACTGAGTGTACAGACTGGGCTCCACTTGGTCACTGAGGGTACAGACTGGGCTCCACTTGGCCACTGAGTGTACAGACTGGACTCCACTTGGCCACTGAGTGTACAGACTGGGCTCCACTTGCCACTGAGTTGTGACAGACTGGACCCACTTGGCCACTGCGTGTACCGACTGGGCTCCACTTGGCCACTGAGTGTACAGACTGGGCTCCACTTGGCCACTGAGTGTACAGACTGAGCTCCACTTGGCCACTGAGTGTACAGACTGGGCTCCACTTGGTCACTGAGTGTACAGACTGGGCTCCACTTGGTCACTGAGTGTACAGACTGGACTCCACTTGGCCACTGAGTGTACAGACTGGACTCCACTTGGTCACTGAGTGTACAGACTGGGCTCCACTTGGCCACTGAGTGTACAGACTGGGCTCCACTTGGCCACTAAGTGTACAGACTGGGCTCCACTTGGCCACTGAGTGTACAGACTGGACTCCACTTGGTCACTGAGTGTACAGACTGAGCTCCACTTGGCCACTGAGTGTACAGACTGGACTCCACTTGGTCACTGAGTGTACAGACTGGGCTCCACTTGGTCACTGAGTGTACATACTGGGCTCCACTTGGTCCTGAGTTAACAGACTGGGCGCTCCACTATTGGTCACTGATGTACAGACTGGGGCTCCACTTGGTCTGAGTGTACAGCGGGCTCCACCCACTTGGCCCCTGAGTGTACAGACTGGCTCACTTGGTCACTGAGTGTACAAACTGGACTCACTTCGTCACTGAGTGTAAGACTGAGCTCCACTTGGCCACTGAGTGGTACAGACTGGGCTCCACTTGGGCCACTGAGTGTACAGACTGGGCTCCACTTGGGTCACTCTGAGTGTACAACTGGGCTCACTTTGCCACTGAGTATAACAGGCTGGTGCTCCACTTGGTCACTGAGTGTAAGACTGAGCTCCACTTGTCACTGGTGTAGACCCAGACGAGCTCCACTTTGCCACTGAGTGTACAGACTGACTCCCTTGGCCACGAGTGTCACATACTGAGCTCCACTTGGCCACTGATGTACAGACCGAGCTCCACTGTCACTTAGTGTACAGACCGGACTCCACTTGGTCACTGAAGTTTACAGACCTGGGCCCTCCACTTGTTCACTGAGTTGTACAGACCGGGCTCCACTTCCAGCTTGGTCACTGAGTGTACAGACTGGGGCTCCACTTGGTCACTGATTGTACCGACTGGTCTCCACTTGGTCACTTAGTTACGACTTGGGCTCCACTTGGCCACTGAGTGTACAGACTGGGCTCCACTTGGTCACTGATTTGTACAGACTGGACCTCCACTTGTCCCTTGAGTGTTAAAACAGACTGGCTCCACTTGGTCACTGAGTGTACAATGGGCTCCACTTGGTCACTGAGTGTACAGACTGAGCTCCACTTGGTCACTGAGTGTACAGACTGAGCTCCACTTGGCCACTGAGTGTACAGACTGGACTCCACTTGGCCACTGAGTGTACAGACTGAGCTCCACTTGGCCACTGAGTGTACAGACTGAGCTCCACTTGGTCACTGAGTGTACAGACTGGACTCCACTTGGTCACTGAGTGTACAGACTGGGCTCCACTTGGTCACTGAGTGTACAGACTGGGCTCCACTTGGTCACTGAGTGTACAGACTGGGCTCCACTTGGTCACTGAGTGTACAGACTGGGCTCCACTTGGCCACTGAGTGTACAGACTGGGCTCCACTTGGTCACTGAGTGTACAGACTGGACTCCACTTCGTCACTGAGTGTACAGACTGAGCTCCACTTGGCCACTGAGTGTACAGACTGGGCTCCACTTGGCCACTGAGTGTACAGACTGGGCTCCACTTGGTCACTGAGTGTACAGACTGGGCTCCACTTGGCCACTGAGTATACAGACTGGGCTCCACTTGGTCACTGAGTGTACAGACTGAGCTCCACTTGGTCACTGAGTGTACAGACTGAGCTCCACTTGGCCACTGAGTGTACAGACTGGACTCCACTTGGCCACTGAGTGTACAGACTGAGCTCCACTTGGCCACTGAGTGTACAGACTGAGCTCCACTTGGTCACTGAGTGTACAGACTGGACTCCACTTGGTCACTGAGTGTACAGACTGGGCTCCACTTGGTCACTGAGTGTACAGACTGGGCTCCACTTGGTCACTGAGTGTACAGACTGGGCTCCACTTGGCCACTGAGTGTACAGACTGGGCTCCACTTGGTCACTGAGTGTACAGACTGGACTCCACTTGGTCACTGAGTGTACAGACTGGGCTCCACTTGGTCACTGAGTGTACAGACTGGGCTCCACTTGGTCACTGAGTGACAGACTGGGCTCCACTTGTCACGAGTGACAGACTGGTCTCCACTGGCCACGAGAGATAGTGTACAGACTGGGCTCCACTTTGCCACTGGTGTACAGCTTGGGCTCTCCACTTGGTCATGATTGTACAGACTGGGCTCCACTTGCCACTGGTGTACAGACCTTGGGCTCCCACTTGGTCACTGGAGTGACAGACGGGCTCCATTGGTCACTGAGTGTACAGACTGGGCTCCACTTGTCACTGAGTGTACAGCGGGCTCACTCGGCCACTTGATGTATAGACTGGGCTCCACTTGGTCACGGAGTGTACAGACGTGGGACTCCACTTGGTCCTGAGTGTCAGAACTGTGCTCCCTTGGTCACTGAGTGTACAGCCTGTGCTCCCTGTGGTCACTGAGTGTACAGACTGGGCTCCACTTGGTCACTAAGTGTACAGACTGGGCTCCACTTGGCCACTGAGTGTACAGACTGGACTCCACTTGGCCACTGAGTGTACAGACTGGGCTCCACTTGGTCACTGAGTGTACAGACTGGGCTCCACTTGGTCACTAAGTGTACAGACTGGGCTCCACTTGGCCACTGAGTGTACAGACTGGACTCCACTTGGCCACTGAGTGTACAGACTGGGCTCCACTTGGTCACTGAGTGTACAGACTGGGCTCCACTTGGTCACTAAGTGTACAGACTGGGCTCCACTTGGCCACTGAGTGTACAGACTGGACTCCACTTGGCCACTGAGTGTACAGACTGGGCTCCACTTGGTCACTGAGTGTACAGACTGGGCTCCACTTGGTCACTAAGTGTACAGACTGGGCTCCACTTGGCCACTGAGTGTACAGACTGGACTCCACTTGGCCACTGAGTGTACAGACTGGGCTCCACTTGGTCACTGAGTGTACAGACTGGGCTCCACTTGGTCACTAAGTGTACAGACTGGGCTCCACTTGGCCACTGAGTGTACAGACTGGACTCCACTTGGCCACTGAGTGTACAGACTGGGCTCCACTTGGCCACTGAGTGTACAGACTGGGCTCCACTTGGTCCACTGCTGGTCTGGGATGCCTGCCACCTCCTACCTGAAGTTCTGTCATACATGACCCAGGACGGCCATTTGTATTTCTTACTGACCCTTGCTATGAGTGACTGATAGTCCATTAAGTTGGCCAGCCTCCCTGGTTGGTGAACTATGAGCACAGCTACATACAATGTGAAGCACTGGCTCCATGTAGCATAGTCTGGGATTGTCTTCCGTGCCTGGACCAGATCTGCAGCCTGCAGCACAATGATCTGCCCCTCTGTAGGTTGTGCCAGGAATCTGCCCTTCCCCTTTGCTGGGGCTAACTCCGTGAAGGTACTGGCCTGCCTTTATCCTCTCTACAACTCTCTTTGGCAATGGTAGCAATCTGGCCCCTACGCATACCGCTGGCATAGATACTATGGATTGCGTGTTCTTCGACTCTGTCGACTGCCCTCCTGCCTGCTTGCATTTGTTACTTATTCACTACCGCTCCCCATGCATCTGATTCTCCTTCGTCTCCCCCACTGATACTGGTCTCCTATACACCGACTGATGCGAGGTCTTCGGCACTCGGCATCACGCCCAGATCTCCTGCACTCGGCATCACGCCCAGGTCTCCTGCACTCGGCGTCACGCCCAGGTCTCCTTCACTCTGCGTCACGCCCTGGTCTCCTGCACTCGGCGTCACGCCCAGGTCTCCTGCACTCGGCGTCACGCCCAGGTCTCCTGCACTCGGCATCACGCCCAGGTCTCCTGCACTCGGCGTCACGCCCAGGTCTCCTGCACTCGGCGTCACGCCCAGGTCTCCTGCACTCGGCGTCACGCCCAGGTCTCCTGCACTCGGCGTCACGCCCAGGTCTCCTGCACTCGGCGTCACGCCCAGGTCTCCTGCACTCGGCGTCACGCCCAGGTCTCCTGCACTCGGCATCACGCCCAGGTCTCCTGCACTCGGCGTCACGCCCAGGTCTCCTGCACTCGGCGTCACGCCCAGGTCTCCTGCACTCGGCGTCACGCCCAGGTCTCCTGCACTCGGCGTCACGCCCAGGTCTCCTGCACTCGGCGTCACGCCCAGGTCTCCTGCACTCTGATCAGCCCGGTCTCCTGCAATCGGCGTTCACGACCAGGGTCTCCTGCATCGGCGTCACGGCACAGGTTCATGCACTCGGCGTCACTCCCAGGTCTCCTGCACGGCATCAAAACCCCGCCCAGGTATCTGCACCTCGGCGTTCACGCCCAGGGTCTCCTGCACTCGGCATCACGCCCAGGTCTCCTGCACTCGGCGTCACGCCCAGGTCTCCTGCACTCGGCATCACGCCCAGGTCTCCTGCACTCGGCGTCACGCCCAGGTCTCCTGCACTCGACATCACGCCCAGGTCTCCTGCACTCGGCGTCACTCCCAGGTCTCCTGCACTCGGCGTCACGCCCAGGTCTCCTGCAGTCGGCGTCACGCCCAGGTCTCCTGCAGTCGGCGTCACGCCCAGGTCTCCTGCAGTCGGCGTCACGCCCAGGTCTCCTGCACTCGGCGTCACGCCCAGGTCTCCTGCACTCGGCGTCACGCCCAGGTCTCCTGCACTCGGCATCACGCCCAGGTCTCCTGCACTCGGTGTCACGCCCAGGTCTCCTGCACTCGGCGTCACTCCCAGCTCTCCTGCACTCGGCGTTACGTCCAGGTCTCTTGCACTTGGCGTCACGCCCAGGTCTCCTGCACTCGGCGTCACACCCAGGTCTCATGCACTCGGCGTCACTCCCAGGTCTCCTGCACTCGGCGTCACGCCCAGGTCTCCTACAACATACGTCAGGTAGTCAGTTTATGATCTACTCTCTGTGCACCATAACATCACCCTGCCTGCGTTGATACCTTGCATTCCAACCTCAATACATCTAACACCTCCTCATGCTCGGGTGCCTTGCCGTCACATCTCTCCTCATGCTCGGGTGCCTTGCCGTCGCACCTCTCCTCATGCTCGGGTGCCTTGCCGTCGCACCTCTCCTCATGCTCGGGTGCCTTGCCGTCGCACCTCTCCTCATGCTCGGGTGCCTTGCCGTCCCATCCTCCTAATGCTCGGGTTCCTGGCCGTCACATCTCTCTTCATGCTGGGTGCCTTGCCGTAACATCTCTCCTTCATGCTGGGTGCCTTGCCGTCAATATCTCCTCATGCTCGGGTGACGGCCGTCACATTCTCTCATGCTCGGTGCCTTCGACGTCACATCTCTCTCATGCTCGGGTGCCTGCGTCACATCTCTCTCATGCTCGGGTTTGCTTGCCGTCACATCTCTTCTCCATGCTCGGGAGTGCCTTGCCGTCACCATATCTCTCCTCATGCTCGGGTGCCTTGCCGTCACACCTCTCCTCATGCTCGGTGCCTTGCGTAATCTCTCCTTATGCTCGGGTGCCTTGCGTCACACCTCCTCATGCTCGGGGGACTTGCCGTCACCAACTTCTCCTCATGATCGGGTGTGCCTTGCAGTTTCACAGCTCTCCTCATGCTCGGGTGCCTTGCCGTCACATCTCTCCTCATGCTCGGGTGCCTTGCCGTCACATCTCTCCTCATGCTCGGGTGCCTTGCCGTCACATCTCTCCTCATGCTCGGGTGCCTTGCCGTCACATCTCTCCTCATGCTCGGGTGCCTTGCCGTCACATCTCTCCTCATGCTCGGGTGCCTTGCCGTCACATCTCTCCTCATGCTCGGGTGCCTTGCCGTCACATCTCTCCTCATGCTCGGGTGCCTTGCCTTCACATCTCTCCTCATGTAGGGTGCCTTTGCCGTAAATCTCTCCTCATGCCGGGTGAATTGCCGTCAAACATCTAGCATGCGGCGGGTGCCTTGCCGTCACACCTCTCCTCATGCTCGGGTGCCTTGCCGTCACACCTCTCCTCATGCTCGGGTGCCTTGCCGTCACACCTCTCCTCATGCTTGGGTGCCTTGCCGTCACATCTCTCCTCATGCTCGGGTGCCTTGCCGTCACACCTCCTCATGCTCGGGTGCCTTGCCGTCACACCTCTCCTCATGCTCGGGTGCCTTGCCATCACATCTCTCCTCATGCTCGGGTGCCTTGCCGTCACATCTCTCCTCATGCTCGGGTGCCTTACCGTCGCACCTCTCCTCATGCTCGGGTGCCTTACCGTCGCTCTCCGTCGGAGTAAAGGGTGTGATCGGTCGTTGTCATGTTCGTAAACTTCATTAGTCCAGGGGATGGGTTCTGTACTTACATTATACAGAAGACATTAACAGATAATAGTAATAATAATAGTAATAATAATAAAGTAAATGTTAATATATGAACCTCTGTGGATTGTGGTATATCATCCGCCATCACCTCTCCTCATGCTCAGGTGCCTTGCCGGCGCACCTCTCCTCATGCTCAGGTGCCTTGCCGGCGCACCTCTCCTCGTGCTCAGGTGCCTTGCCGGCGCACCTCTCAGCATGCTCAGGTGCCTTGCTGTTGCACCTCTCTGCATTTTATTTTACTTCCAGCTTTTCTCTGCTGAAGCTCTTGCACATTATTGTCGGTGCCTGCCACACTTTTCTTGCATTTTCTCTCTCCATCCTTTACTGCAGAGTGCCCCCTTTATTCTGCTTACTCCAGCCCATCCTGCCCCTGCTCTAGCCAGGCCCACTACATCCCCCTATTCCCCTCGTAATATCAGTTACCACGGCTGGGAGGGACTGCTGGTGAACACAATACCATGTTTAACTTACCTCCCTACGCAGCTCGTTTCCCCCTCCTTTGCTCTGAGTCTGGCGGTGACGCCCTTGATTATGGCCTCCATTGTCATCCTGTCGTTGGACGGTGCTCACTCATGACGGTCCTTACGTGGGTTCTCTTGGTGTTCCCTCGGTGGTCCTCGCATGGGTTCCCTCAGCAGTCCTCGTGTGGGTTCCCTTGGTGGTTCCCTGTCTCTTCCCTGGCCTTGCTGCTGCTGTTGGTTGCCGTCGTTGACTGATTGTTGCCCGGCCTCTGCAAGTCCCTTGTTGTTGGTTTGCAATGTGTTGGCCTACTGCTTAGGTGCGTGCTGTCCCTTTCCTTGCTCGTCCTAGATATGCTCCTCCATGTTTCTCGTCGGAGCCCTTCCCACCGTCAGTGTACTTTGGTTAACCTCATTTAATTACCCATTAAACTCTATTCCAGGTGGGATTTCGGGTGCCCACACCACTTGCTGTGTGGAAAGGTCGGGTTCCTAGCCCGGCTCCAGGAGCTTTGCTTGCACGGCTGACAGTGCCTGCTTAGTGCACAGGCATCCTGGCTCTGCCAGGTGCGTGATATTACGGCAGCAAGAGAATTTGCATTTTCATGTGTGTACGTGTGTGTATGTGTGTGTGTGTGTATGTAGACAAGACTAATGCTATAATTATGGGTAGACGCACATGGGAGTCCATTCCAGCTAAGAAACGACCTCTATGTGGCAGGTACAACATAGTTCTCTCCAGCAAGTCTCAGTGAGTCAGTGGGTGTGGCTTCTAATTAGTGTTAGTGGGTGTGGTCTTTTGTAGGGAAGAGCTAATAGGAGCACATCTAGTGTGTAGCTCACTGCAGGCAGCCATTGATGCTGTTCATGGTGCATCTCTCCAAGAAACCATTGAGTCTATCTTCATCTTAGGAGGAGGAAGAGTATACAAGGTAAGCCACACCTACCAATACATGGGTTAGCCACACCTACCAATACATGGGTTAACCACACCTACCAATACATGGATTAACCACAGCTACCAATACATGGGTTAGCCACACCTACTAATGAATCATCTATTATTGCATATGTAAGCCACACCAGCTAACCTGTGGGTACATGTGCAACTTCGGTATTTTAAAATTACAGTAGAACCTCAGTAATTTGTGTACACTTAGGGACCAAAGGGTGTGCACATTCAGATGAGTGAACAGTTGCGATTATTCATTTTTAAAGATAATCTTGTTGAAGTATTTCATGAATCATAATTAGATATCTTCACAGTGTTATCTTTAGGTATTTGACCCATGATATAAAGATAATGGAGAGAGAGTGTCAGAGCGTCTCAATCAGAGTCTATGACTGCCCCTGATCAGCCCTTTTATAGACTGCCAATGGGATCACAAGAAACGAAAATAGAGTGTAAAACTGACCAATCACAAAGAGGATAATGAACTATTAAACTAACCAATCAAATGAGAGAACAAACATTCACACAAATTGTAACAAGTAACCTAGGCAACATAAAAATGATACATAAAATTCAGCTGCTAATTGAAACTAACGGCACAAACAACATACAAGCATACAACATACAGAATAAATGTCTGGCAATAAGTTAATAATACTGCTGTGGGGGTGTATGTGTCCCTATGGCGTGAGCTGACCAGCCTCAACTGCTGTCACCTACGGCAATTACAGTCTCGGTTGGCCAACTCAAACGTGCACACTCTAGCCCGATTAATTGAAATGATAGTTAGGCAAACACATAGAATGAAGAAAGGATATAATTTTACAAAATATATAGATAACGCACGATGATATAGAACTGTGGTTAGGAAGGCTCATGAATAACATTATGTGGGTAAGTACCGACAGAATGTTTATAGGTGATAATGACTGGTGATTGTTCCATGTTCTTGCCCACACGGCTTGTATGTTCAGGTTAGTAGGCTGAGTCCTGAACAACTTTTGTAAGTAAGAAGTTTAGTGAAGTTTTTTTTATTTTATATTATTTTATTTTTTATTTATTTATTTATTTTTTTATTCCCATATACTTTTGTATTGAGTTTTGGAAAATCACTTTCTCTCTGGTTTTGGAATATACTGAGGAAATGTTTGGCTTAGGAGCTTTCTAATGGTGCAAACCCTGGATGTGTAGCTGCTTCCCTTCAAAAGTTATTCAAGTTTTATTCTGGCCAACTCAACTTGGACAGACTAGCAACTGGCCTAGCTTACCACTTTTCCTGGTTTTACAGCTACCTTCCTCTGGTGTAGCCTACCCAACAAGGGTTAGAGAGCAGCTGCTAATATATCAGCTGGGGGGATGTGGGGGTCCTTGTACAACTACAGTAGTGGTGGTACCCAGGGTAGAATAAACCACTTATTACACTCTGGGTGAGTTATATGGAAAGATACTTCACTCTTGGGCTTTATTTTCACTCAACTCTGGCTAATCAACCTGCTCATGAAATATTTCGCCATATCACACTCTGACTCAATTAATATTATTTATATATAATTATTGTATATTACACAGGCTTAGAAATTCGTCATTTCAATAAGTTTTACTGTATCTTAGTAGCTAGTGTTAAGGTGAAGTGCTTGCTCTTTTGTGTTGAAAGCAACTTACGTTATGGGATGGTGGAGGGATGAGTGGTTTAAGGGGTGGGGCTCAACCTAGCAGCTGTTCAGATTATCAGGTATTCTGTATTAGTGAGTTCCAAGTACTGGTGTTCTATTGTATAAGAAGTTGCAGAATGTAGCTTGAAGGGAAGAGAGCTTAAACTAGCTGTTCAGTGTTTATTTATTATTTATTAGTAAGAAATGACAGAATGTTCAAAGTCTTACTTCTATAGTTTCAGGGCCTTGAACCAAAAAGGCTGTGTCACACCCTTTTTAAAGATAACTCTGATTCTAACTAAGATACTGCTGGACTTTCTGTGCAGTATTTTAGTTTGATTAATATTGTGATAGTAAATACTACTATTACTACTAATACTAGTAATTATATATGTAAAGCATAACATAACAGAATAATTTCATACATTTTGAGATTCTGTCATGAAAGCCTAGAAATGGAGAGAAAAACTACAACAAAAAAATTGAAATGGTGTGGAATAAACAAACTTACCTGCTGGTATAAGTACGAGTATCCAATGCTATGCCTTTTCCCCTAATACTAAATTTACTCTCAACTAATATACAATGCTAAACTGTGTTGAGTGTTCTAATAGTGTTTGATTACTAGATATAGTGCCACATGTAATTTACACGTGTGTGTGCACATGTATGTATGTGTGTGTATGTTAGGAGGCTATGCTGTTGCCAGATTGTACGAGGCTGTATGTAACTAGAGTTCTAGGTGAATATCCTTGTGATGCATTCTTTCCTGCTATTGACAACAGTCAGTTTGCTATTAACGAGTAAGAGAAGGCAGCCATAAATGGTGGGTAAGGGATATCAATAAGTTAGTGGAGTCACTATATGAGTATGGCAAGAATGTAGCTGTGTTACATGACAAGGTGAGTTGGGTTGATTGCATGGTTGGAGTAGGTACGGTGTTGCTATGCTGGGTGGCTAGCATGGGGTAGGTAAAGTGTCACAGTTTTGATTAGGTACGGTGTTGCTATGCTGGGTCGCTAGCGTGGGGTAGGTAAAGTGTCACAGTTTTGATTAGGTACGGTGTTGCTATGCTGGGTGGCTAGCGTGGGGTAGGTAAGGTGTCACAGTGTTGATTAGGTACGGTGTTGCTATGCTGGGTGGCTAGCATGGGGTAGGTAAGGTGTCACAGTGTTGATTAGGTACGGTGTTGCTATGCTGGGTCGCTAGCGTGGGGTAGGTAAGGTGTCACAGTGTTGATTAGGTACGGTGTTGCTATGCTGGGTGGCTAGCGTGGGGTAGGTAAGGTGTCACAGTGTTGATTAGGTACGGTGTTGCTATGCTGGGTGGCTACCGTGGGGTAGGTAAGGTGTCACAGTGTCGTTTAGTTGAAACTGACCAATCACAAAGAGGATAATGAACTATTAAACTAACCAATCAAATGAGAGAACAAACATTCACACAAATTGTAACAAGTAACCTAGGCAACACAGAATAAATGTCTGGCAATAAGTTAATAATACTGTTGTGGAGTGTGGTCCCCACAGTAGTCCAACCAAAATGTCTTTTCAAATACAGCTAAACAATTGTTAGATAATGTGGTTATGGTAAGAGTTTAGTTGAAAGTAAGATGTGCTAGTGTGGTTGAACGTAAGGAATGCCAATGTGTGAAAGGAATGTCAATGTGTGGTAAGAGATATCAATACATGGTAAGGGATGCCAATGTGTGGTAAGGGATGTCAATGCATGGTAAGGGATGTCAATGTGTGGTAAGGGATATCAATACCTGGTAAGCAGAGTTCTGCCCACACTGGTCGGCACTGGTCGGCCCCGACCGCCAGTATCAATAGGGCGACCACCACTACTCACTCTCCGACCAGTAGCTACTCTCACTGTAACCAGTCAACAAAAATAGCCTTTTCACTCCCTTATAGTTTATTTACTTTTCAAGTACCTTTGCTATATTCTCACCGCTCAATCCTAAAGGGTCTGGTCCGTGGGACTAACCTTTGCATGCTGTCACTATTTAATTTACTGGGGAATGGTGAGCACTAAAAAAAATACAGTTCTTGCGCATGCTCACTATCAGTCCTCAAGCAGCTAGCTGTAAGCGGTCCATTTGGAGCGATGTCCCTGTTGCGCTTTTGTGCTAAGAGAAAGAGTGGAGGTGAGCCGCCTAGTCCTAAGCGTTCGCGGACCGAAACAGTTGCTGTCGGAGAGGAAATGGATTGTTGTGTTGTACAAAATGAAGATGCTAGCATTGAAGGCGATGTTACCGCTCCGGCTGGAAGTTCATCACAACAGAAAGCTAGTAAGTTTAACAAAGAATGGCTTAAAGGAAGGGAACACTGGTTGAAGTATTTTCCAGAAAAAGGAATGTTTTGTAGTCTTTGCCTGAAGCACAATAAGAACCCCTTTGCTCTTGGCACTTGGAACACAGTGCCATGCTTATGCTCTAGATTTCGACAGCAGAGCATTACAGCACATGAAGCTTGTGCAGCTCACAAAGATGCCGTAAAGCTTGAAAGTGAAAAGCTTACTACTATTCCTAATTCTCTAAACCCGAAGATACCAGCTAAAGGAATAGAGCAAGCTTTTGTTTCACTTTATTTTTTGGCAAAGCAGAGAATCCCACATACTACCAATTTTGAGCCTCTCTTTGATTTATTAGAATTACTAGGAGTTAATGCGAAGTCTAGGATTCAGATAGCAAGAAATGCCTTGTATACAAGCGATAAATCTGTTCAGGAGATGGTTTCAGTTATTTCTGACGTAATTGAGGTACGTATTTTGGATGAAATGAAGAAGTCTAATCATTTTTCTTTAATGATAGATGAAAGTACAGATTGTACAGTAACTGAACAATTAGTACTTCATGGAAGATATATTGATCTAGAAACTGGGGAGCTCAAATCACGTTATTTGAAAGTGCTAGATGTTTTAGAGCCTGCTGTTCAAGCAGTTCATACTGGGTCTTCAGACTCTAATCCATCAATTAGTCTTTCTGCTGAGACAATAGCAAATAGAGTATTTGAATACATTGAGTCTGCTGGTCTTGATATAACAAGGATGAGAGGAATCGGCACAGATGGTGCCTCTACTATGATTGGGTGTCATAATGGGGTTGTTAAGAGATTAAAATCTATAGCACCTTCTCTTATAGGTGTGCACTGTGCAGCACACAGATTGAATTTAGCTTCAACTCAAGCAGGAGATAAAGTCTTGTATGTTAAAAAATTTAGTGTTATCCTTCGTCAACTCTTTGATTTTTTTGATAATAGTGCAGTTCGAACTGCTGGTTTAGAAGCCATTCAGACACTTACTGGTGGAGATGGAAAACTGCTAGCCCCTTGCTCAACCCGATGGCTCAGCACTGAAAGAAGTGTCA
>WLWD01002911.1_pt1 | contig 21043 bp, 15 predicted proteins | sample 6712731 | NCBI WGS metagenome assembly WLWD01 (sample SAMN12718690, study PRJNA576275) | sponge metagenome | isolation source: marine sponge | host: Mycale hentscheli | place: New Zealand: South Island, Marlborough, Capsize Point | collected 2014-11-01
AACTCATGTAAAGGAGCCTGTGGGAAAGGAATGGCCACTCATGCTGTACTACCTGGATTGCTGGAGACAAATTTTCTTACACTTAACACTTATTCTGAAGTTTAAACTAAGCCAAATTTAATCTAAATTACGGAATTCTCTTCCAACTTGTACAACTATAGTAGAGACATAGTGTAAAGAACAGTTACCAAACATTAGTGCATTTCCAAAATACATCTCAAGTATTACTCACATTGAATATCATAGAAAATAGCTTCACAATATTTATCATGTGTTTGCTATTCCATTCTCCACAACGTTCACTTAAAAGTGATTAATTTTTATTCCCATTCATCAAACACTTTCTATCCAAGATAAAATTATATTATGTATAGAAATAATTAGCAAGAAAAAAATGCTTCATACAATATTCGTTTGTGTACAAACACTAACAATAGCTAAATAGTAAAAAAATAAATGTTTTTAATAATTCTTTAATTTAATACTTGACTTTGTGGTACTTTCTTCATTTCCACTTCCTCTGAATAATTCGATTTTATTCTTTTAGTTTTGAAGCAAATAATTGCAATTATTGCAATTATTATAATGCATAAAATGACTAAAACAACAACAATTACTGCAGCAACTATAGGAATCACTGGATGAGCAGAAGGAGGAAGTTGGGTGGTAACTTCCACTACAAATAAAAATATAAAATAGTAGACAATTTACATTTTATGTGCATAATTTGTAGTTATATAGAAAGTATATTAATGTGATAACAGAAATGGAATATTTGTACATAAATGGCGAGATTTAAATCCTATAGAACAAAAGAATAGAAATGAATCAAAAGAATAGAAATGAATTTTGGCATATTCATCATGCTTATAAAACTATATGTGACTTCCCACTGTCAGGGATGGCTCCCCAACATAGAACCTATACACAACGACAGAGATACCTCCAGAGCTTCCAGACAGTGATAAACGGTGATTATTGAAGAACCCGCAGCGGATCCCATTCAAACTTAATTGCTGTTGACACTGAACTCTGACTAATTAATTGATTACTATTTACACATTTATATGTTTGTGTGTTTGAACTGATTCCTAAGACTCACTGCAGTTCAGTCTAGCAATTGTTAGAATGGCTGTACTCATTGATTTGTGTGAATTATTTGAACCATTTGAATTAACCTACTTATTGAGAATTCTGACTACTAGACCCTCTGCGACTGGCAAAGAACCCGTGTGACGGCTGACCACTGTTACACCCACATACACATGTGTTCTCAGTTTTAATCACCAGCATCAGAAAATATTTAATGTGGGTCTTAAAGGGTACATGAAAATGAATGCCCCAGTGAAAAAAGTGGGAGATAAAGACAGAAAGAACTGAAACATTTCACAGAGAAGTAACTAAGTGTAGTAATCTCTGTAGCAAAGTTGTAAGTTAACTGCTTTATTGTTTACAACATTTACTTGCGCTATATTATTATCTTCTCTAACTTCATCTGTCTTTGTTTAAGTATCCTAATGAGATGCATCACCAATCACTAACTGATGATGTTCACATTTTTACAAGTGATTAAAATATTGGACTCATACATATCCTCATCTGTCATGAAAAACATTATTATAGTTAGATTGGGATACTGTGAATTTGCTTCATTTTAGGATTCTGAGGTCTTGAGCCATGGCATCTGAGTGTAGCTCAAATGACTCAAAGCTAAAAAGTTTTAAACGTTGCTGATTAAAGACATTTGAATCTACCTGTTTTAGAACATAGCAATGACTAAAACCTGCCTAGTAACAAATAAAACAGTTCATGATGGTAAAGTAGTCTAAAGCGCAGCAACAAACATCCGGTTTACTTAAGTTCTAAATGCCGCAGAACATGACTCTACTTGAATTAATTCACATAATGGGCTGATCAAATATCCTCACAATTTCATATATCTATTATTCATGCATTAAATACACAAATTGCCATATTTAGTATTTTCAAATAAACCATTTTCAATCTATGGCTAATGTCAGAAAATGGTTTATTTGAAAATACTAAATATGGCAAGCCAAATTAGCCAAATCACAAAATAAGCCTGAAACAAGAAGTTTTCTTAAATAAATTTTGAATGTTTAATTGTCCTATAGCTATAATTTGTACCTTTATTTTCACAAAGTACTCCTATATATCCTGAAAGGCATTCACAGATGTAATCTCCTGCAAGAATCTTGCACGTAGCTTTATTTTCACAAATATTGTTTTCACAATCTTCAGAAACTGAATAAATATACTGAACTAAAACAATGGACAATAAAACCACCACTTGAAAAATATACCTTCAGTATCACAAGTTAGACCATGGTATCCTTCACTGCAATGACACGTGTTATTACCAATACAGGCACCATGGACACATGGAGGGCTGCAGATTTCTACAGATACAAGGAGTCAGAAATGTAAAATCTTGGAGATTATAACAAGAAATAGTTACAAATGTGAGTGCATTGTAGTGACTATGTATCATCTACAGTACTCAATAATCAATGCAGAGATGACAGGCAACTAAGGAAAACACTGATTAAAGTTATTACTTTGAACAAATTGTTTCTTCAGCACAGCTTGTACTTCCACACTCTCCACAGTGCTACTGCCAATATTAACATCTCCTGTGGCAGCAATATCAAAAATACAAAGTTTATTATCTCCACAAACATCAATTGCTCTTTCTTCAAGTTCAGGATCAGCAAACATCGGCACAAAGGCTGGAATGTAATTGACATCATTGTAGAAATCCCAATCTCCATTAACTCCATATGTAAAAAGACTTTCTGCAGGACTGTTCACAATCCCTACAATATAACAGTATGCACAGTTTCAGTAATTTGTACAGTATCATACTATTCCTAAAATATTTTATTGTCATCTAAAAGTTTCCCAATACTTTCTTTTTGCATATTATTTTTAGGTACTTGAAAATTTTAAATTTATTAGAATTTCAATAGTTATCTTTCCGTAAACAATGTGAGAACAATTCATTTCATACTGTATGACAAATTATCTTTTGATTTATGTAATACTGAGTGAAAAATGATTAATATACTACACTTACAACTTAATCCAAACTCATAATGAATATTCTGCACAGTTGAATTTGGAGGAATTGGTAGTGTTATTTCTGGATAAAAGATCATCCATTGGATTACCATTGTATTGCCCAAGTAATCCTTTAGTATTGAAATACTCTGGTAGAGTTACCACTATGTCAGTCAATATGCCATTTCTTTTAGACACTTGTACAGATATACCTGGAGTCATTCTAACCGCTATAGTTTCATTTCCCTTATTAACGATTGTGACATTTTCAATTCTTTGTTCAGTTTGACCAGCAAATTCCAGAATATCTCCATCAACAAGTACTTCTACCGTGTTATTAAGAACTTCCAATTGAATTGTTGGGTTTTCATATAACTTCATTGCCAAAGCCATAAACGATGTTCCTCCAGTAGTTGTATTGATAGATTCTGCAAGATCTGTCATACGACCTTGTAGGGTAAAAGATTGATCTGAAGTTTCCACTAAAATAAACTCTCCTTTTCCATTGAATGTATACTGGTATCCATCCAGAGTGACTATGTGTGGATCTCCAAACATGCGTGCTTTAAACAATAGAGACAAATATGACCAAATTACATACTCAAAAAAATGCTAAAATCATTTTACAGCCAATGCAGGTTAATAGTTACTTTAGCCCCAATGAACTAACCTTTTCTACTAGTATAACAATGACCTAATTTCCCTCACATATAAGTTAATTCAGGAACATAATTGGTGAGCGAGACAGTATTAGGGGTGGATAATGCAAAATCGGGTATATGTTATATGTATATACTAGTGATGTGCTTGAGCACAAATGGCGAGCAAGCCTAAAGGCTATACTATTTTTATATGACTTCTAACACTGAAGCTACTGAAAATAAGGTCCAGTTTTTCAATTTCGCATACACGGTAAAGGGATTTCAGTGCCATAGTAACAACTCTCTGCAATTGCTTGAATTGAAGGAAAAAAACAACAACAAAACAATACACGTTATTTAAACGTTTTCTTTGTGATATTCTTTAGCTAAGTAGTGGTTGTAACACACAATGTTTTGACACAACTGGACATGCCCCTACACAGACTTACCTTAGCGGTAGTCTAGTGGACAATGTATTTTCAAGTAAATACTGTTGCGCACAGCTTATAACCATGACAAAGAGCGCATTGACTTACCACCGCCATTAACTCGAATAGAAATGAAAGTCCCTTAAGTTTTCAAGTTTTAACTGCACCCGCAAAAGAATTCAAAACGGTAAACATTTCAATTTCTAGGGTGATATGGGTACTGACCGATAAACCAGAGGATTCTGTTTAGTGCAATTTGGGACGGGGTTGACCACATAACTAACACAAAAACACGAGGGTCAAAGTACAAAATGACATACATACGTCCATACATATATTTAAATAAATAAACAAACATCCCCAATTTTCGATTGTGTTACCCATGTAAGTGTCTCGCTCGCTACGCTCGCTCGCCAATAACATATACCCAATTTTGCATTATCCACCCCTAATACTGTCTCGCTCGCTCGCCAATAAACAAACATACCCAATTTTCAATTGTGTAAGTGTCTCGCTCGCTACGTTCACTCGCCAATTATGTATGTATGTATGGTACGTATGCCCCTTAAATGCGTGCGGTGAACATTTTTCTTAAAACACGGCTTTTAAGGCTTAACCTCAGTTTATTCTGAAACTACAGTATTAAGCAAGCCTTACTTTATACTTAAGCTCCGAAGTGTGAGAAAATTCCTGCGAAAACGCTTTCTTTTCAAGAAACAAAAAGTTGATTCGACCGGTTACTATGGCATTGAAGACCCTTTTCTAAGACTTAATTTCAAAACTTCGCCGTTTTATGGGGGGATACAGTGTGCCGCTTGTTTGTTGTCAAGAGCCATTGGTAGTCAGAATGCCGTAGTATTAATGCTAAGGAAGCTGCTACTTCTCGATGGAAGCTGAGGTAAGTACGCAATTCCATATTTGTTAGCTAAATATGCAAAATTAACTCTGGCCTTTTTTTTTGGTAGCTAAGAGCTTGTCAACAGTGACTGGTAAATTCAAATAGTCAGATTGGCTCAAATTTGGTACTACAAAAGTTACCACTACTCAAGAAAATGAGTAATTTTGTATTTGTGTGCTAAAATTGATTGTCTTTTGTATTTGTAGCTGAGAGCTTGTCAAGAATTCACGGTAATTCAGATAGTCAAAGAAACTTAAATTTGATACTACAGAAGTTATCAATACTCAGGAAATTGAGGTAAGTAATAATTCCATATTTGTTGGCTAAAATTACAAATAATAACATTGGTTTATTTTTCTATCATAGCTGAGAGCTTGTTCAAGAGTTACTGGTAATTGAGATAATCAGAATGGCAGATGTTTGATACTACAAAAGTTAACAAATCAGGTAGGAGAGTGATTTTGTATTTGTTTGCTGAAATAAAAGGTCATAACTGCTATTATAGTGTTTGCATGAACTAAGCTAAAATATAGTAACAATACTTATTTTTATGTTACCTAACTATCAGGCTCGCTCACCATTTGTGCTCAAGCACACCACTAGTATGTATATATGTGTGTATAGATGGTACGTATGCCCTTTAAATGCGCACGCGGGGAACTTTATTCTCCTAAAAACACGGCTATTTAGGCTTGACTCCAGTTTATTCTGAAACTACAGCATTAAGCAAGCCTTACTTTATACTTAAGCTCCGAAGTGTGAGAAAATTCCTGCGAAGACGCTTGCTTTTAAAGAAACAAAAAGTTGCTACGACCGGTTACTATGGCATTGAAGACCCTTTTCCTGACTTAATTTCAAAACTTCGCCGTTTTAGGGGGGATACGGAGTGCCGCTTGTTTGTTGTCAAGAGCCATTGGTAGTCAGAATGCCGTAGTATTAAAGCTAAGGAGGCTACTATTACTCTAGGGAAGCTGAGGTAAGTATGTATTCCATATTTGTTTGCTAAATATACAAAAATAACTCTGGCCTTTCTTTTATGTAGCTAAGAGCTTGTTGTCAACAGTGACTAGTAAATTCAAATAGTCAGAATGGCTTCAATTTGATACTATGAAAGTTACCACTGCTCAATAAAATGAGGTAAGAAAGTAATTTTGTATTTGTGTGCTAAAATTGATGGTCTTTTGTTTTTGTAGCTGAGAGCTTGTTGTCAAGAACTCAAGGTAATTCAGATAGTCAAAGTAACTTCAATTTGATACTACAGAAGATCAATACTCAGGAAATTGAGGTAAGTAGTAATTCCATATTTGTTGGCTTAAATTACAAATAATAACACTGATTTTTTGTTTATTGTAACTGAGAGTTTGTTCAAGAGTAACCGGTAATTGAGATTATCAGAATGGCAGATGTTTAATACTACAAAAGTTAACAGATCAGGTATTTGTTTGCTGAAATAAAAGGTCATAACTGCTATTATAGTGTTTGCATGAACTAAGCTAAAACATAGTATCAATACTTAGTTTTATGTTACCTAACTATCAGGCTCGCTCGCCATTTGTGCTCAAGCACACCATTAGTATATAAAATACGCTATGTTTTGGGGGGGGGGGGGAATGTGAATGTTTTTCTTCAGTAAAGATAACTATATTATTGAGTTCATGTAATCGACAGTCGATGATATAAATTAATATCGCAAGTTGTGAATTGGCTTTGTATTATATTTTCCTTAGCCCTGTTTTAGCTGTTATCCGCTTTGAAATTGTAAAGCAAATGAAAAGCTCAGGAAATGGAAATTTTCTTAATATATAACACAATTCATTACTTTGAATTTGGACATTCGCATTTCACCACAAATGCAAGCTCAGTGTTTCTGGGGGGTGGTCCTTGACATTGATGAACATGGCTATGTGAACTAAAATCAGTATTTTGTGGATGTATATTATTATGCTGCTAATAATATGGCACATAAATTGCTCATGTATGGGAAAAATTGCTGTTAAATTGAAAGTGCATGGAAAAAATGAAATAGCACGTAAACTAAGTGAAACAGCATGGAAAAGTGAAATACCATGGTGGTAGCTAAGAGAAATAGTACGGGTAACTGCGTTGTATGCAGCTCTAGCCTTGGAAATGTACAGTTCGAGTAGTTTCAAGTTGGAGTCTATGTCATTCTTTAGCACAAAAGTTCTACCCGTACACGAATGAATTTTTAACAGATTAGGAGAAGCCATATGCTGAAAACAAAGTTCCAGAGGAAGCTAATGTTGAAATGCAGAGATTATGAGTGAACAGTACAGTGTAGCTACAGTGTAAATGAAGCTGGCCTACTATTGGCGAGTGATAGCAGCATGGGTAACCTGTGCTATTAGGGATCAATAGCACTTTTAAGCAATTGAAATAGCACTCAGCTTCACCTCGTGCTATTTCAATCGTGTTACTTGTACTATTAATCCAGAATAGCATGGTTACCTTGCTATTACTCATACAAATATTACAAACAACAACAACTGAAGTAGTACAATTATAAGCAACTAATTTCTGCACAAATTTTTTTAGGAATCAATGGTATTTGCTGATTATATAATTTAAACGAGTTTAAATGAGGTGAACATTGGAATGGCAATTAAGTAGGTAACGTTGCGGGGGAAGTGCCAAGCAAGATGCAAGGGGCGGGGCAAAAGATTACGGATCCATGTGGCATGTGATCAAGTCGGCATGCCATCAACGAGGTTAGTCAGGGTGGTAGCTTGATTGAAGTGGTAGGTCTACACTGTAAAAAATGGGGTGCTCCAGCTACACTGGCTGTAACATGCCTATAGGGTGTACTATACACCCCAAAATAACGTTCAGTCACGATCTCTACACACACAGTAAGTTTGGGTGGGATCTGATAACTGTTATACCTTTCAACAACACTTGATTTCTTGAAGAGCCACGGATTAATTTCTAGAATTTTCCACAAAATTTGGACCAAAGGAGCTGTTAACCCATATTTTTTTTTGTTGTGGCTCCCTCCACTTTTCATTTTCTTATTAGCTACATAGCTACAGCAAATAGCGTTTCTCCAAAAGATGATAAAAAACATTGTTAGCATGTTTTCTGGAATACACCTGATGAGTAATAAAGCTAAAATGTCAACATTGTAGCGTGAGTTATACTGCCATTTCCAAATATGGAGCAAAATAGCTAAGTATGGTAGACTAATTACTATAGCAGCTATTGAACGTGCAGTCACAATTAGACTTTTGTGTGAGGCATTAGACGCTAGTAATGACGATCGATTCGAAGTTGAAGGCACTCCGGATACAATCAGGCAGTTTTTCCATAAAAATTCTAAGATTTGTTTTCGACAAGCTAGTGTCAGGTTCGTTCAAAAACATTCATTGTGATTTGGATAATTATATGTTTGTATTTCATTCCACAGGGATTTTGCAAAGTCTAGTGGACAATGAATTTTTAAGTAGATACTGTTGAGTAGGGCTTATAACTGTGACAAATAGCGTATTAACTTACCACCGCCACTAACTCGAATAGAAATAGAGCTGCCATAAGTTTTTGAGTTTTAACTGCACCCGCACAACAATTCAAAGCCGTAAACAATTCAATTTTTAAGGCGATACGGGTAATGGTCGCTAAACCGGAGGATTATGTTTAGTGAAGTATGGGACGGGGTCGAACGCGGAGCGAACACAGGAATACGGAGGGTCAAAGTACAAAATGACATACGTACGTCCATATATATAAACAAACAAACATCCCCGATTTTCAATTGTGTTACCCCTGTAAGTGTCTCGCTCGCTACGCTCGCTCGCCAATTATAATAGTAATTGGGTAGTGATTATGTTAAATAGCCAATAAAATAGCTATCAAAATGTTAAGACAATTTACCCTACATATTTTTTGGAAGCCCAGTTGACCACAAACCACATTGGCATCATTGGTATCCCACAGGTCACCACAAATAATGCCCCAAACTTGGTTATAACAAAGTTCTACAGTTCCTGCATTTCCAGTGTTTCCACTTGCCAACCTAACAATCCATGGTGGCAGCTAGAAACCTCTACAGTAGAATCTAATTAAGCACAATCTCATAACTAGGTTACATCAAGTAGAAATAACACTTACTTTGACATATTACAGATGCATGTTCATTACATTCCTTATCATTTTCTAACCAATTATACTGGCAATCCCAGATGGAAGATTCATTCCCAGTGCAGCTTACATCCTGAAAAAGAGTAGGCCAAATATTGCCAGAGAGTTGATTAAAGGAAAAGGCACCTATAATGAATGAAATATTTATCTTGATATGTATGTATGTATGTATGTATGTATGTGCGTGTGTTTGTTTGTTTGTTTGTTTGTTTGTATGTATGTTTGTATGTATGCATACATGCTGTAGTATTCACAAAAAAGTGTTATACCTGGTGCATTGTTTAAAAACAATTATCATGCCTACAGAGCTCATTTAGATTCTAATTTACACGAAACAAAATTAAATGATTTACATACTAGTGGTGCTTCAGCACAAATGGAGAGTGAGCTGGTCTGACTGAAATTTAAATTTTGAATGCTAGCTGCTAATATTTTTTGTTAAATATTTTTGTTTAGTTTATAGCTATTCTTTAGCAACACACAACACTTTTATACATAATTTGCCCACTGGATGTACAAGCACAAGACTTGCATTGTACTCTGTTCGTGACTTGACTATTGGACAAAGGATTTTCAAGGGGTAAGCAATAAAATTTCCAAGAATAATATGGGTAAGAATCGATAAACTAATGGTTTTTGTTTAAGTTTGTCACCTTTCCAAAGTACACTCCGTTCAAAATGCAATATTGGAGCAGGGCTCTAGTAGATATTATATTCTCTTAGTGACCTGACTATTGGACTTTGGATTTTCAAATAAGAACACATCTGTTTCGTAAGGAGTATAGCTATTATGAACAGCACATTGACAAAGTTAATTTACCACCGCCATTAAAAACAATAATGAACTCGGCTATTTAGTAAGACTAGCTGTGAACATCTCTCCCATTCTGTCTCCATAGCTCTTTGTCATTTGTTCTTTTCCTGGCATTATTTCAATGTCTTATCTCCCAAATTTATTGCGCCTGCATTAATGTTTACATTTTTTTAAGTAGCCTCCAGGGGTATGCAAGCATTGACTTCTTTGAAATTTGCCATATATATATACCAAAATCTCAATTGAGACTCATTAGTGAGAGTTTCACTTCACTCGCCCAATAAATGATTTACATAATATATGCATATGTATACATAATTTTATTATTTACAAATGAAGTCAATACCACATAAAATTGATCATATCACATCACAAAACTTCGTTTCACTCTTAGTGTCATACTGACTTCTTCTGTAATTATAATTGGTACGGAAAGTCTTCAAATCACGTTCCTATGTCAGTGGCGACATTCGGACGAGGCTTGGGATTCACATTCTCCCGGCGAGTGCCCTCCAGATTCTCACACTCAGGACGCGAGGGAGCATAGAGATTACCACTGGTAGGTAAAGGGTCGTCAAACTGAAATTGTATTTATCAAAGAAATTTTTTAAATTCTCTTGGGTTCCAAACCTGCATAACTGAAGGTTACGTTGTATGTAGCTTCAGCTGAGGCGGTACTTTTTCATGCATCATATTTTATGTGTTTGCTATATATACGTAGGGAAAAATCCGAGAAGTGTGTGAAGTGAAAAGTTTCTATAGCTACTAACGTGAAAACTGTTTGTTGTTTGACGTGACAACGTGGTTGCTGACAATGGGTATCCGTTACCGACTAATAATACTAGGAATGCAGGACCTAATTAAACAGCCATCTATAGTTACTACCTTGAAAACTGTTTGTTGTTTGCCGTGATGACGTGGTTGCTGGCAATGGGTATCCTTTACCCGACTAATAATACTAGGAATGAGCCACTCAGGACCTAATTGAGCAGCCACCATTGAACAATGGTAACGTAATGTGTAACCAGTTTGTTAGCAAATAACACTGCATTCCTTCTGTCTCCAGGCAAGATGATCTCACCACCACTGCACGTGCCCATGTGTTCATTTAATGCTTATCATTGAGCTAGGGCTAGTAGCTAGCTGGTGAGGATGCTATAGTATGGCTAAGCGTGTTAGGAATGAGTTGTGCACCTGTGGTGCTACTACATGGGGTCCTACTACATGGGGTCCATTAGTAAGTGGAGGTGAATCTTCAGTTGCTATAATAAATTCTATATAATGATATTTTTGATTATTAGAAGTAACAGTCCCAGTATTTAGAACACAGTATATATATATATTTTTTTTTATTGACTTACACCTCAAAAAGAAAATTTAGAGTTTGTAGTCTCTGTTAGCTAGTGTTTTGCTGTTCTGGATGTCTTGTGGTTTTCCTGTTATTGTTGTGAACATCCTCCGGACAAAATAAAGAAACAATAGCAAGCTAGAATCATAATTGAGGTTTTAATGACTTGGATTTCCAACTTTATTTGTTAAATTCTTCCAATTTGACATAACTGTGATGCTAAACTCCCTGCATTAGTTATCTCTTCTCACTAAACACTTTCCTGCATTTAGCTTATTTATTACTTGTCATAATTTATTTCGGAGGATGTCTGTGGTTGTTGTATTTTATTTTTTTCTCCCCAGGTTCCTTTGGATGACGTTTTGTCTCCTAAGTTTATCACCAATGATCAGGCTCCACCTCCCAGTAAGTGGGGGCGGCTGTCGGCCGCACTGAAAGGCTTGATTTCTGTACCCATCCATCCCAATATCCTCCCCCTTGCTCCCAACTGGAAATTAGGTAAAGTGTGGGTACTCGATATGTACGGGCATGATGAAATTAACTTCTGATAATGAGCTTAGTTTCCAGCATAATAAACAAATTGTTGTGCTATTTTCAAATTTGAAACTACACCAGCAAAGTTCTTCTCCAAGTGCCTTAGTAGAAGTATATTAGTATACTAAGTATTGATATTTGTAAACAGTAAATATGTAGCATCTTTATTTTACCTGGGCAGTATACTGGACTTCTCATTGTAAAAGAATATAAGAAGGTATTCACACTGATTAAAGAACTCATTATTCATATATCTCAACCGTCAGAACCAGTTTACTTTCTGCCTTCATCAGGTAAAGGGTGTGTGATTAGATGTTTATGATCACCTAAAGCAGACTTTATTGCCATCAACACATTAATAATTACTAGTGATGTGCTTGAGCACAAATGGCGAGCGAGCCTTAAACTATACTATTGTTAAACGATTGATTTTAACAACTAACACTCAAGCTACTAAAATAAAGTCGAGTTTTTCAATTACGTATTATGCAGTAAAGGGGATTCAATGCCATAGTAACTGCTCCCTGCAACTGTTTGAATTGAAAAAGAAGCAACAAAATCAAGTCTCGTTATTTAAAAATTTCTTTGTGATATTCTTAATAGTAGTTGTAACGCACAATACTTTCACACAACTGAATGTACCCATGCAAGACTTACCTTCGTGGTACGTCTAGTGGACAATGATTTTTTTCAAGTAAATACAGTTGCGTAGGATTATAACTATGACAAATAGCATATTAACTTACCACCGCCACTAACTCGAATAGAAATGGAGCTCCCATAAGTTTTTGAGTTTTAACTGTACCCGCAAAACAATTCAAAGCGGTATACAATTCAATTTCTAAGGTGATACTGGTAATGTTGGGAGATTCTGTTTAGTGAAGTTTGGGACGGGGTCAAACACGGAGCGAACACAAAAATAAGAGAGTGTCAAAGTACAAATTGACATACGTATGTCCACACACATATACAAACAAACAAATATCCCCGATTTTCAATTGTGTTACCCCTGAGAGTGTCTCGCTCACTCCGCTCACTCGCCAACTAAAAAAAAACACTTTCAAAAAAAAGAAAAAAAAAGAACAACAACAGCAAAAAAACAACAACAACAACTGACAAACAAATAAACAAAAAAGCACCTTTCTAAATATTTTAGTTTTCATGAGTATGTTAGTGAAGTAATGATTCTTTAATTAGCAGTACTTGGTAAATAGCAGTTTTAGCCAGCACCCAGCAAGTCCTAACCTATTTGTTTTCTGGTGAATGTAGAGTTCAGTGTGGCTAGTAAAACAGAAAAAAATTAGCTATTATTTCAGCTGAAAATGATTTAATAATGTTTTTTGCCCCTATTGTGTGTGTATGTGTGTGTGTGTGTATGCATTTTTGTGTCAGGTTTACGAGACTCTATTCACGCCGCATGTGAGTCGCATCAACTTTAAAATGCGCATGAGAAAGCTTAAAATCTGCAGCAACCGCGCCTCTTCTCTGATCAGAACAAAGCTGGTTAGCATAGGTGCCATCCCCCAAGGTTGTCCTGTGTGCTGCTTGATCAGCATCTCTGAACTGGAACAGCTTGCCAGGTCGTACGGTATTGAGCGACCGCCTGTACTGTATGAAGTATTTTTGAATCTAGAAAAGAACCAAGACCAAAACCAGAACCAAAATCTCCATCACGGCAGAACTCAGCTCCAGCAGTATCGTCATAGTAACCAGCAGCAGCAGCAGAATCATACTCGTATGGATTACCAATCCGAGGATCCTCTCCACCAGCACTCTGTTCAAACCAGCCGTACGGTATCGTTCCTTACCTTACTTCCTCCCACATCGCAAATCACCCGAGCAGTCCATCGGGCATGGCCACTTCTATTAATCTCATCACCACTTCGCTAGGGACCAAAGCCATAAATCAGAGCTATTTTCCCGCCACTTCCCCGGCAGTAGAGGGCAATCATTTTGTAGATAGCAACACTCCTCCTTTGAGCCTTGTAGTTTTCATCCCTCGCAAACACTCTCCTTACAAAGTAGCATCATTCCAGTAGCACTTTCACCTCCAGCAGAGATCAGAGTTCCATTAGACCACACCCATCTACTGGAGGCCTTGATTATCGCAGCTCTCGTGGTAAGGTCCTTCAAACGTTGGCCAAGAAAATGAATTCCATGGCAATGGGCTCATCGGCCGCTGCCTACAGTGGTGGTGGTGTTCCTATTAGTCACGAAGTAGAAGGGGCTTCGAAGGGTTCGGAAGTTGCCAATTCAGCCTTGATAGGCGTGGCTCATTATGACGGCATTCCAAGCAGTCATGAAACATCCGAGGGAGCCACCTCGCAGCGAAATTCTCCGTCCTCTCCCAAGTATTCAGCCCCGCCCATTAGAAGTGCTGTTTTGAAGAGTTTATTTCCGCAGGTATGTGTTAAGATTCCCAATAAGGTAACCTTCATTAAAACAAGGGTTTATTTTGTTGTTGTTATTAGTCTTTTTAGTCTTTGTTTTACTTCCCATTGGTGTTTGTATCTTCACATTTTATGACTAGTAATGTTGCTGTCACAGTTACAGAAAAAAACAAACAAAAAAAACAATGGGAAGAAATTAGTTTTTAAGTAACAATTAATCTTAGCCTGCAAACTTGAAGTTTGTTAAAAGATGTTGAAAATAATACACACATGGGCTTTTTTTTTCTTTTCATTTTTTCTTTTCTTTTTCCTTTTTCTCCCCTTTTCAGCACTATTCTTTTACAGATTATTGTCAACACAACTTTCTGCGGTTTTGTTAATATAGTGTGTCAAGTGGTTAATTGTTATTGGGTGGATTGTCTTAAATCATGTTCTGACTTAAGTCTCTGATGTGGCTTGTGTATTATTAATTTATATACTTTTGTTCCTTCTCAGAAAAGTGATGGTCATCACAAGCAGGAGCACTGTAAAGCCTGGTGGAGTGGGTGTGTCTGGTGGAGGGGTGGGTTCGACGAGGGAGTGTCCAGAGTGCAGTTATTTTAACACGCGCCTAAGAAGTGTGTCAGGTGCAAAGGTCATCTTCAAGGCAGAGCCTGTACTAAGGTAAGGAGTGAGCTGTTAATTTCCTATTCATTTGTAGCTTTATTGGAATGCACAGGCAATTCATGCATTTCAGCAATCACTTTTTGTTCAACAATTGGTAAATAATTTGGGGGGTAAATAAATCCTTGACGATACTAAAATTTCCAAGGTGTGGGGCTAACCATATTCAGGAGGGGGAAAAATCCATAAACTATAATAATTCCTTTCATGTCTTTCAACTAAGAACATTAGTGGTAACCTTTCCCTCCCCGAGTTGATTTGACCTCCCTAAATTTTTATTCCTGACTATGTGAGTCACAAGTTTAACACTTTAGTCTTTGTGTGCCTGTGACAGACTTCCGTAATTTTTGGAAATAATTGAGTAATTTGTATAGGCTACATCATGAGGTGGAGTTTGGTACAGGATTTACACGACCAATAGTCAGATGCCCAAGGAAAGTGTAAATCCCGTATCGACCGAACGGAGGGGTGCAACCAGCTTGTGCCATAGCTCTAGGCTATGGAAAACACATAACTGTTTTTTGCTAGCAACAACAACAACAACAACAAAAAAACTCTGTAGAAAATTAGCTTGACATTTTGCTATCTCGATTCAATTGTGACAATTTTCTAGCACTGTTAGACAACACAAAGCTGCGTATCCAACTCCTTAGAATCCCATCAAATGACTGCTGACCATCAGCACCTCCTGTCATCTGGCTTCACCACGCCAGTCAATTGTAGGTTTCGTGGGACTGATTCCAATTCTAGATGCTTTCCTACAGTCCCGCAGTTCATTATCAAGAAATTCATTTCATTGGTTAATCGAATTATGTGACCAATTATAGCGCCGCGCGAGGGCTAGGGCTAGGGCTAGGGGACCAATCAGAAGAATTCTTTGATAAGAACTGCGGGATGGCTCATGCTTTCTGCTCTTTCCGATAAAAAAATAGTTTCTACCTAAGTATGATTGATAAACTCAGAGTGGCTTCACCTTGGGACGAAAAATATATTCAATTTCTAGGTGGGATACGATGTATGTTCACCTCTAGTTGATCTATATGATAGAACGGTTTGAACGAACCATGGTACTAATAATTTAATTCTAATAATAGCAAATTTTTCTCGTTCTAACTGCCATTATGTTAATTAAAACTAGCTATTATTGTAATTGTTTCAGCCGAGAATGACTGAATAATTTAATTCTATACATGAGACAATTTGAACACAATAATTACATTTGAATTTTACTAGTTTTCATGTAGTTGTGGTAGTAGTCCCAACTTGAATCATGTCACAGAGTGCTATAAGTGCGGGGCCAGCCTGCCACCTGCTTCCTCCAAGTATGTCTATGTGGGCTCGCACAGTGGAAGAGGTAAGGCATGTACAGACTTTAAACATGTGGTATTTGCTGTTGATGTTGTTATTGTTTTGATAGTTGGAATATCCATCCAGTCTCTGTTGTTTGATGGTTTTTCTATTCAGTGATCTAAAACTATGCTATTCATTAGGAGGTTACTTAGCTTGTCATATAGCATACGTATTATTTCAATGATGTTTCAATCTTAGGACCTATTTCGGTTTTACTGACAGAATAATGGCACTAATATGCAGACAGTTTTACATTGGATGATGGGATGATGCAAAGAGAAATGCAGCCTATATTATATTTACTATATTTATTTAGCATACAAGACAGTGGCTACCACAGAAACACTTGAGACTAAGTGTAAGTTATCTACTCATGTATAATGATACGGCTATTTATTAATTCTTGCCTGTACATAGTGTTACTCAGTAAAGCCCCGGTTACCTGCATTCGTTGCAGCAAGATTAAAAGTTCTGGCTTCAAATGCGGCCGTTGTGGAGATGCATTCAAAGCACAGCCAGTTGTTGCGCCTACGTGGGAAAAGGGCAGTGGCAGTGCAGGCCATGCTCCGCCCACTAAGAGACGAAGGGATTCTGATAATGCAACTAGTTCTGAGAAAGACAAGATAGGTATTGTTAGCTTAAATAATTTTTTAAATAATATGTAATTTTTGCTGGTTCTTAAAAAGGGGTTTTCATGGGTTCCTAAAATGGGTTCCATGAGATGAAAGGAACCCTAATTTTCTTTAATCCCATCTTTCTCTTCTCCTCTTTCTCAAAGTGGTTTAGTAGACATAAACATGTATACAGAATATCAAGTGAAAGTGAGCATTAAGTATGTTTGTACAGCATGTGAGCTGTTGTGTAAGTGTGAGTAATAATCAGTGGAGTAGCCTGCTGGCTTTGTGAGGCAACCTGACAAGTTTTCCCAGACAGAAAATGCCATATAAGATCTTAAACATTTTTTTGCTTATGTGTACTTTATGGTGTGTATTTGTGTGCGCTTGCATTTGTGCGTGTGTTTGTGTGTTGTGTGGGCAGATGCATCTTTGCTGAGTAGTTTTGCATCCCACATTCTTGCTCTGGGATTCCAGGAACATCTTACTCCATTATTCAGAACCACTGAAGATATCAGTCGCCAGCAACTTACAGCTGCACAGGAAGAGCTAGATGGTAAGGCATGACACCTGAACGTAATTCTTAATTTCACACTTAACACATCTATCAAGTTGTGTTAAGAGTCTTTTGGTTCATCCATCTGTAAAGTGCAGCATCTAAGCATCTAAAGCTGTATTGCTGCCCCCCCCCCCCCGGAACCAAATTCCTGTATCAAAACCTGCCAATTTTGGCTTGGTCAGTTATATATTCCTAATCTTTTCCTTGTTTTCCAACAGCTGCCGATGCAGTATATCAGACCACTCTATCCAAGAAACTCGAGCGTGAACAGAAGTTTCTCGATCAGCAGGCAAGTGTGGATGCCACTGTAGTACAAATAGAGGCTTACACAAAGGCCTTGGAAAATATTGCAAAAGAGGAAGACGAGTGCAAGAGGCTGATAGAAGAACTACCTACACAGATCACTGCAGTTCAAGCTAAACTAGATGCTTATAATCAGCTCATGGCTGCTAACTGAGATCCGGTTACCCAAACTAGGCTTATTTTTTTAGTTAATTTTTTTCCTGGCCGTCAATTACTAATCATGTGATCGTATTGAAATTATTTCCTCACATTCATTCCCTTCCTCTCATTTCTCCCGTTTTTAACTCTTACAGCAACATCATTGACACTCTTCATTGCATGTATCAAGAGTTGCATTCACAAATGATAATCTTATTATTTCTTACAAGATAGTTTTGATGCCATTGACCACACACAGGCATGCATGTAAGGTAGATGTGGGTTGTTAAGCTATTACACTTTATTAAGTGCTGGTTTTTGTGGTACTTGTTTTTCCTCTCGGCTTGTAGCACTTTATGTACATACATGAGATGACTTGTAGTCATTTTCTATGATTGTTGTAGTCCCACTGCTGAGGTAACTATGTCATTAGCTGATAAAATATAATTTTTTTAGCATTTTTGGAACACTGAAGAATTATGAGCATTTTAGGTGTGCTGAAGCATTTTTAGGTAAACTTTTAGATATTACGCACAAAAGATAGATAATTTTATGGCAGATTAAAATCATGACACATACGACTCGTGTATACTGCATGCTTTAATTGAGCCGTTGACGTAAATAATGTAGGAAGTAATGTAGGAAGTGTTAAGTGTTGTTGTAAGTGTTAAGTGTTGTTTTAGTTCATTAAACACAAGATCCCCAGATATCTGAGGTGGATGAATTCATATACTGCAACTTACACAAGATAATGATATCTGAACTTTATATAAATAGATATTTTGGCTGTGGTATGATCAATAGCGCCTGTACGGCTAACAGCTTCTGTTCTTCCCTTGTGAATTCCAAGAAGTGGGTTATTCCGGCAGAGCCCGACTCATGTAAAGTGTGATCCCAGCGTAGAAATTTGGTAAAGGGTCTGGCTACACCAGACTGGTAAAGAGTGGGAGGTGCTAGACTAGATCAGCTGCTGGAGGCTTCAGAACTGTGGGTACAGGGCTATCTATCCAGCTGACTAGGATAGGAGTGGTGTGGTGGAAGAATCTGAATCATCACCTGCTGGGGTCTCTGAAGCTATACCCATTTGTATAGTGAGATAAAATAACTGTATTATGTTTATACAGTGTTTCACATTTTGAAGGTTTATATCTAATTTACTCCTCACCAGCGTACCAGTAGTTTCACTCATTACAGGGCATATGTAATAAGTTAAAAATATTGGTTATTTATGCAATCAATTCTGGATATTATATTACAAAAAAATGGCGACTAAGAATGTCTCTCTCTGTTCAGTTTGTCTCCGAGAGTAACTTTGACCAGTGCAGGTGTAGTAAGTGCTCACGGCCCTATTGTAAAGATGTGCTAATGGGCTGGAATACCCTGAGAACTAACAGCAAAGGTGGTTCTGTCTAGCGGCAGCAATGAAGCCAGACCATGCGGTCAGCCAGATTCACTCATCCCCCATCTGGGACGAGATGGTGACAGCCCGGTTACTGCCAACATTAGTCCAGTGGGAAATTGTACTTTTGATGCAATTATTGTGACAGAGTGGACAAAAACATGTTGAAGGTATGTACAGCAAAATTAGAAGGGGTGCCATCCAGATATATAATTCCTTTACAAAAATATGTCTTACAAGAAACTTTGGTCAATATAATCGGCGTTACCCGCAAATTTTTTTATTTGCACGCCAAATACAATTATTATAGCGAAAATAAAAATCGGCGATATTACAGGCAGCTAGACTATTTAATAGAACTAGCTACCCTGATAGCTAGCCAGGTGTAGCAAGTTTCAGAGAATTTATTTCAGTAGAATAAAACCATAATATTTCGGCTTGTGGAGCCTTCTAGTGGTTACTGAACTGAATGAGGGTGACTGAACGAGGAACTTTGTATAAACAGATGATACAGAACATGAGATCATTGTGTGGTGGGGCACAGCCCCTGGGAATGTTAGTTGGTGTTAGACAATTTCTGTGACAAGTGAGTTATACTTGGGAGGTGTGAAGGTGTAGTCATAATTTAATTAGTAGCAGTCATTCTGGAGGGGCCACTAATTAAATTATGACTACACCTTCACACCTCTCAAGTACAACACACATGTCACAGAAATTGTCCAACACCAACTAACATTCCCAGGTGCTGTGCCCCTCCACACAATGATCTCATGTTCTGTATCATTGGTTTATACAAAGTTCCTTGTTCAGTCACCCTCATTCAGTTCAGTAATCACTAGAAGGCTCCACAAGCCAAAATATTATGGTTTTATTCTACTGAAATAAATTCTCTGAAACTTGCTACACCTGGCTAGCTATCAGGGTAGCTAGTTCTATTAAATAATCTAGCTGCCTGTAATATCAGGTGATTCCTTAATCATTAACATTAAAGTATTAAACCGCAATACATTATAATAAACAATTTATATTGAGCTCTTTTACATAATTAACTGTTAATCAAAATTTCACACTTTAAAAAATTGTTTTAATTAAACAATTTTTTTGGCACCCCTTCTGATACTGTAATATATGCCAAACCGAACCTGCATACCAAGTTTCATGCTTTGGTCCACACTGTCACAATAATTTTTCTTATCTGCTGGACTACATCTAGGATCGTGAAAAGAATCCCTAGGCCAGCCAGGGAACAGTGCCGTTTAAAGTTGGGAGTCCATTTTGAAAGATATAGTGAGAATAATGAAGTGAGTTCTTGGTACAGGCGTTTTTGCTATGCCACCTGTTGTTTGAGACTGCCCAGCAATAAAAACTCCTCTCATTCTCTGGCGAGTTTAATTAAGAAATAAGTGATGGAGGAAGCTTTACCCCATAGGCCTTCTAGCCTCACCCCCTCCTCCATGAAGGGACAAAGTCCTGGTGATCCATTGGAATCATTGGCCTGTCAAGTGTCTAGGAAGATTGAAGCGGGTGATATTAAAGTAGCCATTTGGTTAGCAAGCACAGAGGATAATTTGGCAGTATTTAGTGACAATACTTTTTCTGCCCTTCAATCCAAACACCCATCACCTCACCACCTCCTGCTTCTCTGCCAGATGGCTTAGTTATACCAGCTAGTCTTGTGATCAAGGCAATAAAATCCTTCCCAAATGGCTCCGCTGGAGGTCCGGACAAGTT
>WLWD01003281.1_pt1 | contig 21043 bp, 14 predicted proteins | sample 6712731 | NCBI WGS metagenome assembly WLWD01 (sample SAMN12718690, study PRJNA576275) | sponge metagenome | isolation source: marine sponge | host: Mycale hentscheli | place: New Zealand: South Island, Marlborough, Capsize Point | collected 2014-11-01
TCATTTCATTTCATTTCACCATGAATGGTAATCCCAAAGCCAAATCACGTTTGCGCCCAGTAGCAAAACTCCCATTTCATTATGAAGAAGATGAGAACACTATTTCTGAACATGTTTCCCTCAAATCACCATCATTTCTTGCTCCTTTGTCATCTTACAATAATGGTGCTTCCTTTCTTGAAAGTGCAGGTTCATTGGCTTGTCCTAACCAGGAAGACGTTGTTCAGCCATTACCAGATACCCCACCTGAGGCAAAACCAGCAATGTCTACTGACAAACTCAAGGAACTTTCGGAAAAGGCTAAATCCATGAACATTGATCCATCACTGCTGTTCCTCTCACAAATGTTTTCTGGGAAACAAATTCAACAACAGCCTCAGCCACTGTACACTCCTCAAGCAGGAAGAAGAATTGATAAAAGCATTTTGAAGGCAATTGGTGACATGAAACAAGGTGAGGATGTGTTTGTTTTCCTTCACCGCTTTGAGTACAACATGAGGCATTATTCAATCCCTGATTCTGAGTGGTTACATTATTTGTCTAGTTTGTTGTCTGGAGAATTCAGTGAAGCATACTACAATAATGTCACTAAAGACACTTCATTTTCCACCATGAGGTCAATTTTGCTTAACACGGGAGGCTATTCCTACACTGATTGCTTGAATTCACTTCCATTGAAATACAGACAGAATGGCTCCAAGTCATTGCTTCAGTGGTTCAATAACTGGAGGTATAAGTTTGGTGTTTTACTGGAAACTTACCTTTTTTGTCCAAATTCCCTGAAGGAGACATTGATGCTCTTGCTCAAATATTTTCCACACTTGGTGTTTTGGCAGGCATGCCGGGTGATGCCAGAGATACTGTTCTGAATAGAGAATACACTGATAACCAATCATTCATCCAAGATTGCAGTACTTTGCTTGCTTATTCTGAACAATCACATAAACCCAAATTTGGCAGTCATTATCAACATGCTGGTCCTGTTCATTACAAATTTTCCAATCCACGTTCCAACAACTTCTCAAATTCTTATTCCAGCCACAACCATCATTCCGAACCTCATTTCCATTCCCACCAATCCTCATTCCAACATCACCATACTCATTCCAACCGTCATTCCCCACCACCAAACCCTGTCCCAAGAAGAGATATTTCCACTGTTACCTGTTATAAGTGTCATCAAACAGGACATTATGCTAACAGATGTCCATCATCCATTTCTGTTACATTCCAATCTCAACCTGTTCCCACTTCCTATTCAACTCCTAATTCTCATTTTGAGTCACAACAACCACAACCAAACAGACCAACACCTGTCCCCAGAACCAGCAGGCCAACTAGAAGAGTTCAATTATCTGGTTCCAATTCTGCATCATTCACTGAAGTATCATCAACACCTCTCAATTGTTTCATTGACGAAGACATAGTTATTCATGGAGTTGTAAATGGCATTGTCACACCCATCATAATTGATTCTGGTGCAAAGTGCTCCCTTGTATCTGCTGATTTTGTCACTGAAACTCTATCACCTGTCTCTCATATTTCAATTCATGGAATCTCACAAATTCCACATTCAGTCCCTGTTTATGAAATGACAGTGGAACTGCCTACCATGTCTGGTGTTTGCAGACTTGCTGTAGAACCCAAACTGCCTATGAATACTGTTTTACTTGGTACAGATTTTGGAAAGGAAAATATTTTGGCACTGTTGCAATCAGTCAAAACTGAGCCACAACCAGTACTTACTGTCACCAGAGCGATGCAGTCTCAAGATAATTTGGCAACGCATGTTGCAGAGTCATTGCATGCTTCTGAAGGTGGCAATCCTTTGTCATTTGACAGCATTTCTGATTTCATTCCTGACACTACTGATTCACATGAAACTGAGCCAGTAGCATCTGTTTCACCTGAAATCATCACCGATTCTGAATTCACTCTCACTGGTAATTCTGATCAATCATTGCTCATTCCTGTGTCACTCCCGACATTATCCTTTGATGGCATAACTAAAGATCAATTTAAGCGGCTTCAACTTTCTGATCAATCATTACAGCCCCTTTGGGAACATGCTAGAAAAGGAGAAAAGCATTTTTTCATCATGAATGGCATTCTGATGTGCATGACCTCAACATTAAACACCATTTCACATGCTTTGGTGGTTCCTCAGCAACTACGACACAAAGTCTTAGTAGCAGCTCATGAGGGTTTGGGTCACGGTGGTGTAAATACCACCAGGTCACTGCTTAATAAACATTTTACATGGCCAGGTCTTGCGAATGACATCAAAAAGCATGTCCAAAGTTGTGACAAGTGTTTGAGGCATACTAAATCTGGTGCGTTGAAAGTGCCATTACTGGAGCCCGAAGTTATTTCCCACAGAGGTGAGAAATTGGCAATTGACATAGTAGGACCTTTACCAACCTCAAAGCAGAAACTAAGATTCATTCTTACAGCTATGGAACTAGCCACTGGTTATCCTTTTGCCGTCGCCATCAGAAACTATACAGCAGAAGAAACTGCAAAAGCAATACTTTCCATTATCTCTATTCTTGGTGCTCCAATACAAATTCTTTCAGACCAGGGTGCAAATTTCCTATCCTCAACTCTCAATCATGTGTACAAGCGTTTTGGTATTGCTAGAATTAAAACATCTCCATACCACCCACAGTCAAATGGCCGCTTAGAACGTTTTCACAGCACCTTGAAAGCCATGATTTCGAAATGCATAACAGCCAAACATGACTGGCCTATAGTTTTAGATTTAGTTTTGTACTTCACCAGAAACACTCCTCATTCAAGGCATGGTTTCACTCCACAAGAATTGTTGTTCATAAAACCAACTCCTTACATTCTATCATCCTTAAAATCAATTTGGTCTACTCCATCACCAACCAGCATCAATTTACCTCAATTCATTGCTGATTTAGATAACATGTTATCATGTCAACTTCATCATGTCAAGAAAGCTTTGTCATCAAAACACTCAATCAACAGACTCACTAAAGAATCTCAATTAGCATCATCACTCAAGCAAGGTGACATTGTTTTTAAAAGGGCTCCTGGCATCAACAGATGCTTGGAAGCATCTTGGGATGGACCTTTTGTCATTTGTGACCTCATCCCCCCTGTCAATTGTAGCATCAAGCCACACGGTTCAAAATCAAAACCAAAAGTTGTGCATCTCAGCCAATTGAAGAAATCAACTTCAGTTAACAGATCTATCATCATACCTAATGAAGATGTTGATGATTTCAATCTTTCGAATAACACCCCACAACCAATGCCACTTTCCTCATCTCAGCAACAGCAACTTGATCATGTTCTCAATAGTTTTCCTTCTGTCTTTTCTGATATTCCTGGTGCAACAATGTTAGCCACTCATTCTATCACCTTGACAGCCACTATTCCAGTTTGGTCACCACCCTACTCAATCCCACTTGCCCATCAAACAGCTTTTAGGGAGGAAATTGAGAATCTCCTCTCATTAGGCATAATTGAGCCATCAACCTCTAAGTACAGCAGCTCACCAATGCCAGTGTCTAAGAAAGATGGTGGCATTAGAATAGTTATAGATTACCGAAAATTAAACTCCATCACTGTCAAAGAACCATTTTCAATGCCATCCATTGAAGAAATCCTGTCTCAGCTTGGAAACGCATCATTTCTTTCAAAGCTTGATTTGTTAAAAGGGTTTCACCAAGTCCCCATGTCCCCTGAATCTAGACAGTATACTGCCTTCACATGCCTACAAGGCAAGTTTCAATACTGTGTAATGCCATTTGGGCTTACAAATGCTCCTGGAACTTTCCAGCTGCTCATGCAGCAAGTATTGAGAGGACTTGAAAAACATTGCTTACCTTACATTGATGATATTGTTATCTTTTCCACTTGTTTTGAAGATCATTTAACTCACATTACTTCTGTGCTCAGCAGGTTAGCTATTTCTGGATTAACTGTCAAAAGCAGCAAATGCTCATGGTGTTTCAGATCTTTTGATTTTCTGGGTTTTCATGTTGGGCAAGGCAATCTTACCATCCCTGCAGCTAGAGTTTCATATATCACCTCATTTAAAATTCCAGAATCAAAATCTGCTCTCAAATCATTTCTTGGTTTAATCGCATTTTACTCAAAATTTATACCATCACTTGCAAACTATACCACCATTCTCAATTCTCACATGCCAAAGGAAAAGCCATTTGTTGTTCACCCCACCAATGATTATGTCAGTGCATTCAACTTTATTATTACTGCTATCAAGAATCACTCTTCATTAATCATCCCTGTCAATTCAGACTCATTAAGTGTGTTTGCTGATGCCTCTCTCAATGGAGTGGGAGGAGCTCTGTGTGTCTATCGAAATTCGTCATGGATTCCCTGTGGATTTTACTCCAGGCAATTATTGCCAAGAGAAAAGAACTATGCAATTTTGGATTTGGAAGCATTGGCCTTACTTGCAACCGTACAACATTTTCACTACTATCTTTCTGGCAAATACTTCAAAGCATTTACCGATCACAAACCACTTGTCAGTATTTTGGATGGTCAACCTCCATCATCACGGCTCCTGAGATGGAAAATCAAGTTATCAGAATATCATTTTGATTTATTACACATCAGTGGAGAAGCAAATCCCATTGCTGATGCCCTCTCAAGGCAATCATGGAATTCTTCACCAGATGAAGTTGTCTCTCTCAAGAAGCTAGAAGAAGCATCTCTGAAGGAAGGGGAGGTGTGGTAGAATCACCACACTTCAAAACAGTGACTTGTATTCCCATGCACTAGCTAATTAACACTATTTACTGTACTATCTTTAGACATTCTATTTTTAGTTTTATGCCATGTCATCCTCTGAGCATGTGCAGTCAGGCTGTATATATTTGCTTGGCTGTGCCATATGCTGTTCAGTGTTGTATCATATGCATGTTGAAGTTTTATTCTACTAATTCTAAAACCAGACTTGAAACCTCTGTGTGAGGGATTATTGGGAAGCTTTGAAAAGCTTGTGGATACAGCTAGCATTCAACACTCTGGTGGCAGCCTACTTCCCTGGTTGTTTCCTGACCCCTTCTACCACAAATTGGTGACAGCTCCTCATAGCTTCCACTACATTTTGTATAGCCTCTTCCAATTTGTTTTGCCTCTTGGGGTGTGCAAAGAAAAAAACTGACACTCGATTTACAACACCAATCATGTTGCGGACACTCACTTCTTCAAAGGAAGCTACAACTGCCAAGTTTAAACAGTAGAAGTGCAATGGGTATATAAAGCTAGTGGATATTGAGAGGATATTCTAGCTGCAGCTCCATTTGTCTTTCCAGACATGTTGCTAGCCCCATCATAGGCCTGACCACGCATCTTTAATGGATCCAGGTGATTTCTGACAAAAACAAGCATCTTGTCAGCTAAGGCTTTGCCAGAAGTGCCACTATCACATTCTAGAAATGTAACAATATCCTCTCTGATAAAAGAAGTGTCAGGCTCAACATATCTTAAGACGATGCAGAGTTGTTCTTTGTTAGAGCAATCAGTTACCTCATCAGCAATCACAGTATAGCATAGACTGCTGTTAACGATTGTATCACAAATCTGGTCACCAAGTATGCTTATCAACTGATTCTGAATATCAGGGGATGTGTATGTAGCATTTCTAGCTACACTCTGGAGGTGGTCTCTCAATACAGTATCTCCAGCCGAGATACGAAAGTGGAGGAGAGCCCAAAAGTTGCCATGGTTTGTACTTGCTGCTTGTGCATCTTCTATGTCTGTGCCACTATCACGGTGACCACGGAGAGCAATGTTCTGGCGGCCACACAAGACAATTGTTTCTATGATAGAGCGTAGCTTCTTTCTCTTGCTCTGAATAGATTGTCTTGCTCCTTCTCTAAGTTGAATCGACACACTCTCTCGTTTACCACTCATTCGATCGATAAAAGCATCACAAACAACAATAGCATCTGTGGTATTCCCTAGCAGCATGGAGGTCACACATTTCATATATCTTTTTGAAGTTGGTAAATGCTGTTTCAACAAATACCCCTTTACCTTTCCGTGTATCTGTGGTTCGAGCAAAGAGTACACAAGGGAGACAAAACCCACCATTCTCCACTTGACTGTATGCCAACCAGCTATACTTACTCAAGTATCGATATAAAAAGCCACGACTACCATCACGTGGAAATTTGTAGTTAATATCAGGAGTGAACCGGTTACAGTAGAAGCTGTACTTGTCACGTTCAGTTAAAGAACTTCTCTTTTTAGCCAAATCAGCTATATCTATATTAGCTGGTGATACCTCTGACTCTTGCTCAATACGAGGCTTCTTCGAAAGTGGTAGAAAAGATTTGGGTGATTCATGGATATCACTGCTGGGTGATTCATGGACTGTATCCCTGCATGTATAGTATGTGGAAACTTTTTATTAATTTTTATTGAATACTATTATCTATCTAGCTATCAAGTTATTTACCTTGAGTGAGAATCGTTAAGAGCAGGTCTTGACACTTTCTTAAAAAATCTATGTAATGACTGTGACATCTTACACACTTACAGGCTTCTCAATAGCTCAGCTCTCCTTGGTTAGCAGTGGTTGGAATGACCGCGTACTCAATCCGCATTTTCGACCCTTTACCCAACCGCTAGCGGTAAAGTAAAATGGTCAGCATTCGCACATAGCAACGCGCACCGCCTGTAGATCCGGACATTAATTTATTCCCCGCCAATAACCCACCATTCGATAATACGCGAGCAGAAACAATCGCGCAGTAGTAGCAGAAGTATACTTTGCGAAGTTGTGGTGTTTTAGTTTAGCTTCTTGTTGTCTCATATTCGTTTACAGCAATTCTCCATACGTCGTCTGCGCAAGTTGCACCAGGCTGCCTCTCCACCAGTAGCCGTTCTCCGGACTATGCGCACCTGAACTCAAGTGGATGGATCCACCAGGCTCGATTTCTGCGGAGCGAAGACTTCCCAAGCTGGCAAATGTAATACCTTCACCTTTGGCTATCTCCAATAAACTGCTCTCTCTTCAGACTCTCTCTTGTTATTGTTGTATTGATGTTTGTTTACTCTTGATATAGGCGGGCTCTTTTTAGAAACAATACAAACTAATTGAAAAAAAAATTGCTCGCGTACTCATAGTACGAGATATGGGGGTGGGGCTATTTCTTAAGAATTGCGAGTGGAATTAAAGTTCCAAATTTTGGGTCAGTTTTTCTTGGAATCTAATAATGAGAACGACACAAAATTTTTATACACGGGTAAACCAAAAAAATATGAACTGCACTACAGCGAGAATTTTTCAATATCTTATAAATAGAAAAAATTGCGAATATATCATAAAGTAATATTGAAATGGATAAGAACTCTCTGTCTTGCAGTAGAGTATCGGCTCGGCTAGTAGTGCACCAAATTGCGGAGCTCCAACTTACCGCACCGCTCCAAAAAAGTGCCCCAAAGTTTTATAACCAGGCCCCGATATTTCTTCCAGATTCGCTCTAAAATTAGTGAGCGGCTCCTTCGGCAGGTACTTTGTCCTTGTGTTGTAGTGGAGAAGCCCCTGTAAGTATACAAATAGTAGCAATCGTGCATCAACCATCAACAAAAAATTGCGTAGGCGGTGTGCGGGCACCCTTAATTAGGAATTGCGAGACTGTGCTCGAAATTTTTAGAATTATTCTTTTTTTTATTCTAAAAAAAAATTGTGCTATTATTCCAAGAAACATATATTATTCCATAATTTTTTCATTATTCTCTTATAATTCCAATTAGAAGTAAGTGAAATAGTAACAATTGCAGTAGCTTATATATAAAGTTAGTATGTTATGGAAAGTATCACTGTTATACTGAATTACTCAGTATAGCTACATAGAAGATTCTATAGAGCTAGCCAATCTTCCAGTGAAATGTGAAGAGGTTCACTGAATGGAGAAAACATACTCCGCTGCAGCTGAAAAAATTCATGAGTAATCTTACCAGACATTTGGGGAATAATGTGGATTAGGGAATTAAAGAATTTTAATATGTTCAGCAGTGGATGCACCTTCTCTTCCCTTAATTTCGTAGGTTGGTTGGTAATAACAGAGTGGCCAACACTAACCCAGCTGCTTTAACTAAGTAATAAAGATATGCCTTATTACCACATTCTAAATGTTTATGTCCTTGGGTCGTATAAGAAAAAACAAACAAACTTGTTTTCTTTTTATAAATATAGATTACATGGACTGACTATTCTCATTTTCCTTTTTTATTCTTTCAAATGCTTATATTATTCTAGACTTATTCCACCATGTCTATTATAGAAAGAATGCTAGCATAATCTGGCAGGGCCTAGCCACGGTTGCAAACTTTTGTACGTACCGTAGTCTATTGTATTGTGTAGGGAAGACAAGTGCTGACTTGACTCATGATTGACACTGGGACGGATCTCTCTTTCTCTATTACCCAGCACATTACTTTAGTCAATGCTCAAAAATATCAGCAGTCATTTTTTGTTGGTGGTTTCCCAGTCATCCTAGGTGCAAGCCCTGAAACCACAGTCACTACATCACTCACCACAGTCATTGTTGCTGAGTGTAGCTGATTGGTAAATCAAGTGAGTTTGGACTGGTTCAATGAATCTGATAAACGTCACCGGTTGTGGGTGTGGGTAGCTAATTAAATCTGGACTTCCTTTTGATTGCATCATGTTTCACTGAAGGGTATAAAAGGCAATGTTTCATTAAATTGAACACTGTCTTGTCAATATCACATTATGGAATACGCTGTAATCACCAGCTTTGTGTTTCTGCTCTTGTGTGCCTCTTGCCTAGGTGGCCATGACCTCTCTGATAGCTACCAATTCTCTGCCCCTTTATCTGGAGAAGACTACATACTGCATTGGAACTTTAGTCAAGACACAAAGCTCATTCAGTTTGCTGTGAATGTTAGCACTCTAGGATGGGTAGGGTTCGGTCTTTCTCCTACTGGACAGATGCCTGGGTCAGATGTAGTGATTGGTTGGGTGGACACTTCTGGACAACTCACTTTCCATGTATGTATTGGAAATCTCTTAATTAGATCATTGTGTTGATCAAGCCTCTCTCTATCTCTCTTTGTCGTAGGATCGTTTTGCTAGTTCTCGTAGTCTTCCTTCTATTGACAACAGTCAAGATTGGCTAGCTACAAGAGGATGGGAAGAAAATGGGCGAACAATCCTAGAATTTTACAGAAACTTTACTAGCTGTGACGAAGATAACGACCTGGATATTAAAGTATGTGTTCCCTTCATCCATTCCAATTTTTAATTATTTAAATATGAATGTCGTATTACAGGCAGAAACTGCACGGGTTGTGTGGGCGTATCATTCTCAAGATCCTTCTTCTCTGACTCAGTTAGGAAGTTTAGTTCACAAAGAGAAAGGATCTGCTAGTCTGAATCTTCTAGGAGGGTCTATAGAAGACAGAGTCAAGACAAATCCAGCCTCCTTCTCTATAACTAATGACAATGTATGCTGTAATAAGGACAAGTTATTTAGATTATATTTAATTATGTATATCACACATAATTTAGGTATTAATTCCATCCCATCAAGACACTACCTACTGGTGTACAGTACATGAACTACCAGAAGCCATTGAGCAGCAAGAAAGATACATGTACCAATATTCTCCAGTAATCCACGAACCTGCAGCTGCACATGTCCACCATATTTTAGTTTATTTGTGTGCCAACATCAATGAGACTCAAGTGGGAGCTAGTCAAGAATGTGTCGGAAGTGGAAACATTGAACTTGACGAGTGTCGTCAGACAGGAATAATATTTGCAGCCTGGGCAGTGGGCGGGTCTGTAAGTTGGGATCGAGTTCACCAGATACAGTCAGTTATGTTTAGTTCATTCTTTACAGGACTTTGTGTTTCCAAGTGGAGTTGGTTATCCCTTTGGTGGAAAAGGTGAACAATACATTGTTCTAGAGATTCACTATGACAACCCCAATCTCAATTCTGGTGTCAGAGACAGCTCAGGAATTAAATTCGTATACGTTAGTGAAGAGCCAGCTAATAGAGCTGGCTTACTCACTATGGGCCATTCAGCTAATGCTGCCATGATGATTCCTCCAAGAGCAGAGAATTATGTAGTGAATGCTATATGTCCTGGACAATGCACACAGAAGGTATTAATAAAACTGTGTAATTTGAGTGATATTGTATTCACCGTTTTCATTATTACATTCCAGTTCTATCCACCTGAAGGAATCAATATTTTTGCCAATCTGCTCCACACTCATCTAGCAGGTATCATCTAAAATTATATATCCAAGTTACAGTTTATGTGTTAAGGCTAGGAATATTATTATTTTGCCAGCCTCAGCATTGTTCTAGTTCACCAAACCAAACACAGGATCTGAGTATTTCTACTCAGATTTGATTACTCCACTGTAGTAACACTTAAGATGTACAGAATTAGTCCATTAAATATCATTTTTAATGTAGTATAATATGGAATGACATTACACATTATTGAACAGTTAAAGTTTATTTTATGGCACTAGCTAAGAGTAATCAACTAGTGACTATTTTCATTTGATAGCTAATCTAGAGTATATTTTGTGTTTCAGTTTTGGTTGAGAATACTTTGATTTTGCTTAACACTTTTGGTTGTTTATGTAGGTCATGGACTAACAGTACGCCATTTTAGACAAACAAGCAGCTGTAATGGTCTGGAGGAATTGGCTCCAATAGATGAGAACACTAGATATGACTTTAACTTCCAACAGACAACACACCTTCCCAGAACAGTCAAAGTGTTACCGGTGAGGCTGAATTCTGTTCAACCAGACTATCTCTACTCTAATAATTTGAACCCTTTTTATGTTTGTATTTAGGGAGACACTCTCCATTTGGAATGTTCATATAGAACTACAGATCCAACATATCAGTCTATAGTCCTGGTAAATACTGAAACTCTGCATTGCTGTACTATGTTGATATATGTATCAATATCATCTTAGGGAGGAGAGAGCACTAGAGACAGGGGTGGCGGAAGCAATTTTTCATTGGTCAGGCAAAACTTTTTGTCATAAAATTCATTACTTATAAGTAATTGTAACCTGTTAATATTAATAAGTGAAATAATTGATACACACACATAGATACAATGGACATAGTGCATCATTCAAAAATGTCCAAATACACGCAGTCGATTTTCATTAGAGCCAACAAACTATTTAGCCACTTCGGATAAATCCATTGTTTTAACAATATCCTTATAGATGTCAATTATCATCAAATGGTTTAGTCTGGTTTGTTGCATTGTGCTCCGTAGATAGCCTTTAACTATCTTCATTGTGGAGAAAGACCGTTCACTAGCTGCATTTGTACCTGGTAGAACTAAAATTAGGCGAGCAAGCCAACATACTTGCTCGTAGAATACTCTTTGACTTGACGAAAGATTACGTAGGAATGTGATGCCTTCTTTTAAGGTTATACTCTGATTGGATACACTGGAGAAACTTGAACCAAATATTTGAAGTTGAGTTGAAAGTTCACTTTCATTGAAATCATCTCCATACATGGTAATAACTTCTTGAAATTCCACCGAGTAATCACATTTGTTAGCAGCTTTTACAAACAATTGTTCAAGGTTTTTATACATCACATAACCGGGCTGATCAAACCTGTCTTGGATGCTTGTAACTGCAAGATCCAGGGCTTCAAAATATATTTGCTGATAGTGATCTTCAACAGTTGCTGAAAAATAGCACTCTCCATCTCCTATTTCAAGTCGCTTTGGTGCTTTCCTTTTTCGTGGCAGCAATGGCTCATTAGTATCTGTTCGTTTTTGCATGCACTCCACATACTTCCAAAACAACTCAAACATACTATCACTTCTCATATCCTTTAGGGTCTGAATAGTTTTCTCAGCAATATTATAGCCTGACCATCAGCAGCAGACATAGACTCAGCTTGAAGGGATACACTCAAATTATCAGTAATTTTTAATATTCTTTCACAAAGGTGAAGCCCAAATAGTAAGTGAAATTCAGACATTTGAACTTTCATGCCAATTATCCTTCCCTTGATATCTGCAAGTAAGCTCCCCTCCAACTTTCTTCCCATAATAACTTTAAAACAGAATAATTCTCAAGTATGCTTCCAATAGATGCCCCCTTAACAAGCCACCTAGTAGGACAAAACGACCGGATTCCAACAGCAGAAATTGAATCACCCTCAGAATTAAGTCTGGCCTTGATTTTGTCAAACAAAACATTTCTTTTTGGTGAGAACTTTACTAATTTAGTTATTTCTAATGCAACTTCCAGAGGCGGATCTAGAGATTTTAAAAGGGGGGTTCTTTTTTTAAGCAATAACCATGCCCACCTAATAGTTAGAATAGTGCTAATTAAAGATTTAACTATAACATTTTTGTAATAAAAGTTACAGTGTCAAAATTAAGTAAATAGCTTGCTGAAATCAATAAACAAATAAATGATCACAAAACAAAAATATTGCATTTGCTACAGTTGAATTCTGTGATTACTAGCTACCTTGAACTTATCTACAACTATAGTCTTAGAATCCCAATTCATATCACCATAATGTATCATCACAACTAACTATAGCGAACATAACATCATGCAAATATTTGAACAATTCAAAGAAACATTCATAGGCTTCATGACGATAGACCCAGCGAGTTCTGCATAAATCTTTAACTTTCTTAGATTTAGTTTTCTTGTCTAATACAAACTCTAAAAGGTTTGCCTTTTAGGACTGTTTTTAAAGAAAAACGAAGACTCAGTAACAGTACCATTCATATTTCGTATGGATCGTAAAGAACATGCTTGGACTATGCACAGATTAAGTATGTGAGAATTGCAGTGAACATACAATGCTTTATTGTTTTCTCTATTTAATATTCCTTGAACACCATGTTTAGCTGACATATTCGAGGCCCCATCATAACCTTGGCCTCTGCAATTCTCAAACTCCAAGCCATATTTCACTAAAGTACTCTTAATATTACAAGCCAGAATTTCTCCAGTAACTCTGTCAGTGGATATGAAATCCAAAAATTCTTCACGAATGGATTTTGTATTAACAAACCTCAAGACAATGCTAACCTGTTCTCTATTTGATACATCAGTAACTTCAGCACAGAGAATTGAGTAATATTTAGCTTCCTTAATTTCACCTAATGTTCTATCTCTGATGTTGTCACCAATTATTTCAATTATTTCATTCTGTATAGTTTTACTGGAGTAAATTGCATTCTTTGAAGCTTGATTGAAATGAGATGCAAGAACAGTATTACCACATTGGATACTGTAGTTTAGTATTGCCATAAAGTTTCCCTGGTTGCTACTGAGATCGCTAGTTCTATCATCTCTGTGACCACGAAGAGCAATACACTGTTTCCCACAACGATGTATTGCAGAAGCTATATACTTTATTATTGTTCGGTTTTTGGCTATCTACTCTGTCCTAATATTCTTTAGCTGACTATCAAATTTTTTTGAGGTGCAGCATGAGTAATTTTAAAGCCTCTGCTTGAGTCATAGACAACTTGTGATAATGTTTAGAATTATGAGAAGAAAACCTACTAGATTTTTTGGTCCAGTGATTAAACTTCTCGGTAACAAACTGATTTTAAATTTTCTTTAGTTGCAAAAAGAACACAAGGCCAGCAAAACAACCCATCTTCCTCCTTACTGTACACAAACTAAGGATTGTCAACTAAATAAGAATATTGACAACTTCTACTACAACCATCAAGATATCTACCAGGAAATTTAAAATCTCTTGATGGTTTAAAATGATAATCAAAATAGCATATTTTTTTGAAGAAGAAAAACATCTCACACCCGCTTGAGATGTTGATTTCAAAAGTAATCCAATGTCAACACAGGACTCATCAAAATCACTACAATACCTTAAAGATGGGCCAGGAGAGATTACGGCAATAGTATTATTGGCACAATGTTCCATTACGGAACTTGCATTATTAACAATTACGCCATCCAATGACATTGTTGAAACAGGTGGTACCATACTGGTTCAGGCACAGAGAATGATTCAGACCCTGAGGATGAACCAGGCAAAGAGAATGATCCAGACTCTGAGGATGGACCAGGCACAGAGAATGATCCAGGCCCTGGGGATGGACCAGGCACAGAGAATAATCCACGCCCTGAGGATGGACCAGGCTCTGAGTCTTGTTGAGGGACTGGAGAGGGAGTGAGCACGACAGATTGACCAGGCGTTGAGGAAGAGCCAGCAATTAAAGAGAGCGCAGGCTCAGCAGGCACAACAGATGGCTCAGGCTCTACTTCACCCTCTTTATCAAGACTCAATCTGTTCCTTCTGATATTTACATATATATAATAATTTATATTTATATATATATATACATACATTAAAATACAAAACCATACTTTGATAAGATTATGCGTAGTCTCAGAAAGTATAAAAAAAAAAAAACTTACTTTGTAGGAGGAGAACAGGACTTTCTAAAAAACAATCTAATTTTATCTGGCTCATGTTGATCTTGAGGTGCTTCCACCAATTCGATCACTAGCTACTACCAACTAGTAAACCTCGAGCTTCAGTGAAACCTTAACAACTGTGTCGATTTGCCAACTAAGCGAACGGCTCGGGCTTCTCGTCTTAACCGCCGTGTCGATCTACCTAAAGGAAGGCTTGGACTGAAAAGCATAGTCCGTAAGAGGTTTATAACACTGGAAACGACTAAAGGTAATAGTGCAGCGAGGTGGGGGTAAAGAGCAAGTAATTTGGGGTGTGGCTGTGTGTAAAAGGGGGGTTCGGACGAACCGAGTCGAACCCTACTGGATCCGCCACTGACTTCCATGGCATCACAACAGACCTTTGATTTCTTCATGGTAATACTAACAGCTAAATTTAAAGCATGACCATAACAATGAGTATACAGAGCACATTTCTCTTCCAAAGCCAATTTTGCTGCTACACCATTCCTGCTACCACTCATGTTACTGGCCCCATCTTAGCACTGTCCGCGACATTGTGATAAGCTGACATTCATACGAACAAGCGTGTCCTTTATAGCATGAGTAAGGGATTCAGCACTAATGCTATCCACTTTATAGAGACCAATAAAGTCTTCATGATCCTCTAGTTTTTCATCTAATGCAAATTGTGAACTTTTCGTTGTTTGCAACATCTGTGCACTCATCTGCCATTATAGAATAACAAGCACTTTCTCGTATATTTTGACTCAACCTTCTAAGAACTTGAAGGGCCATAATCTGAAGACATTCATTTTGAATGTCATGGCTGGTATACTTGTTGGTTTTTCTTTTCATCCACTCTTTCACCTCCGGACAATCATAACAGCGAAGCAGCATTAACTCATGAAAATTACTTTCCATATCCTCGCGACGTCTTAAAGGTATGCCTTGACGAGCAAGAAAAGATAAATTCTGTAAAATAATTAAGAAAATCTTTCTGTTTCCTTCTTTTGTGTACTGCTTACAACCTCTCCAATGCCTAATAACTCTTTTGGAAGTGTAACAACAGCTTCAGTGTCTTCTTTGTTAGTTGCACTTGTTTGGTGTTTTTTAAAAGCTGAAACACCTTCTTTCCAATAAGTAAATCCCTTCGAAATAAAAGCTGGTTCTCTTTTGGTACTGGTTAAAAACTAGGCCTCCATAGAAGCACTCATGCGTACATGGCAAAATGCAGCATCTTGTTTGATGTCATAATGCAGCCATGGATATTGAATACACCAATCTGCTCTAAAAGACCTGTATTGTAAATCAATAGCTAATGATTATAATTATAGTATGCTAGTAACTCACAATAAAAGCTTAGCTAGCTGACTGGCCTCATTTAACAGTAGTATGGCTCACCTTTCATCTTTTCCGGTACCAAATTTCCTCCTGGGAAACTTAAAACACTTGTTGGGGTGGAACTTGACTGGCACGCCACCACAAGAAGCTATATCTATCTCCTCTCCACAAGGAGTATCCCCCTTACCACCACCAGAAGCCATACTGTACTACTACCACACTTACTTACGATCGCAAGCTTATTAATAATTTTCTCACGATCGCAAGCTTATTTTTAAAAAAATAGCGATAATAGACTAGAAGTGAAAGTAATTGCACGGTCGCTTCGAGGAGTAAGTTAATACTTTATTTCGTTGGGACAAAGAGGGAAAAAAGTTTTTAACTGTGTGCTCCTGGATTGGTCCGGCGGCTGCCGGGTCTGCCGGGCCGGTTCCGCCACCCCTGAGAGATGAGATGTGTTTCACTTTTCTCTACTATTATCCTGAATCAAATCTAAGTTATTGCACTGGAAATCAACTAGTATCCGATACTTTCACAAGACAGCACTTCAAGTAATTGATATTGTTATGTATATATGAGATTTGATGTTTACTAGAAACAATATACTTTCTGCAGCTCAAGCACTCGTGCAGCTCTGTGGACTAGTGTTCAGCAACAGAACCAAAAAGAAATTAAGAGTATTTTTCAGAATGTAGAATGGACATCCGAGACAGTTGCCTCTTTTGAAGACTCTGTGCACACCAATGACTACTCTGCATTTTGTATAGACACAAATGTATGAGTATTTATTATTTTATTTTATATATCTGTTGCATGATCTATGTGTATTATTGTAGGAGATTTCAAATTCTGTGTTTACAAGGACCAAGGAACCACAAGTGATGTGTCCTTATGTGGCCCCACGTAAAGACTGTCCTAAGATAGGGAACCCCACAGATGGAGCACTGCATGTTACTCTTCACCTTCCTCTCATGTTTTTCTTCATCATTGCACTGTGGTTCACACTGTAAACACTAGTGATTGTTTGCTGATTTGTTTGTTGTTGTTATTTTCTGTTCTGTGTAGTTCATGTATTTGTCTAGCTTTATTTTTGTTACAATACAATTACTGAAACAATTCAACTCCTTTGTTGAAACTTGTGATCACTCATTTCATTTTTGATATTATGACTATGTTCTCAGCCATGCTTCAAACTAAACAATCTGGGCAAATAGGGTAGCTAAAGCAGCATAATTTGAGAAAATAAGTAGCTGTTGGAGTCTAAAGGCCAGATATATCTTTACGCATTTCTGCATAAGCGCCGTTTATTACACTCTTGATTTATACACATGTATGCAACTTTAACCTGCATACCATAGTTTTACTTATCTATCCTGTAGCTACTTTACCTAATCACTCCCATCCTGAGCATGTCAACATGTCATTAGCTTCTTTCCCGCTACATTTTTATCCGAAAAACAAATTTTTTAATTTTCCCAACAAAGGAACCAAAATAATAATTGACTTCTGAAAGTATTCTCCTTTTGATATCACATCCAATAGGCCAATGAAATGTATACTGTGTTTATCCCAGTTTAAAAACAACAGCAACTGATCATGTATGTTCTTCAGTTGGTCCATAAGTACATCACAATGTACTCATACTTGTTCAAATATCCATTGCAAATTTGAGGTATTCATACTCATAACAACTCATTACAAATTTACAAGTACCTGTAAAGTACCCAAATACCAAAGTACTATCCCACCAGAGATTTTTTATTTTACACTGCATAAGCATGAGTTATCTTTGGTAGAATACATAGAACTCTCTGTTATCTAGCTTATGCTTATGAGTCATCTTTAGTAGACTACATAGAACTCTTTGTTATCTAGCTTATGCTTATGAGTCATCTTTAGTAGACTACATAGAACTCTCTGTTATCTAGCTTATGCTTATGAGTCATCTTTGGTAGAGTACATAGAACTCTCTGTTATCTAGCTTATGCTTATGAGTCATCTTTGGTAGACTACATAGAACTCTCTGTTATCTTTTATATAAAAAAGTGCATAGATGTGATAGTTTCCGAGAAGAAACAGCTTCTCAATAATGTACAAAACTTGTGTTCCCACTTTGTGGTTTCTTTGGAAGTATGACCATCACATAACTTACATTTTGCGACTTGACAATTAGACAATGGATTTTCAACTACCATACTGTTGCATAGTATGGCAAACAGCGCGTTAATCAGGATAACTCAACATTGCCATCAATTAAAAGAGAAAAGAACTCGCTAAGTTTGTAAGACTTGAGTGCGTCCCACAGCATTCAGAGACAACCTAATTCAAAGGAAAAAACCCGTGAACCTCATGATAGAACTGGTGCATATTTAGCTGTGCTCTCAAAGACATCTAGAAGTTTAAGCATACAGCCGTTGACTACTAGTGATGTGCTCTAATAGCACAAAATAGCGAAGCAAGCGATGCATGTTCCCTGTAATTGCAGCTATTCCATGCATGCTTGGTGTGGCTACAAAATACTGTCAAAATGAGAAAACAATAGTGGTAGCTTTATTCTATGATGAAAGCTCCTGGTACCGTAATCCTCAGGAATAGTCTAATAAATAAATTAGGAACATTTAATGGCTTTTCAAAGAAAGATTCTTTACTTTGCTACCTGTTTCTGTTTCGTTTTAGCTCTACTCCTCCCTGTCTTTTTCATTTCTTATCTCTCTCCTTACTAATTTTTCTTCTGGAGTTTCTAACGCCCTCAAAGCTCTTGACAGAGCGTTTCTAACCTCTTGACAGAGCGTTTCTAACGTTTTGTCTCTCTTTCGCAGAATTTGTTTCACTGGGCATCGCTACTTCGTACGGCGGGTAAACAAAACAAAATGTTGCTAAGAAGGTTACCCGGCCCGCGCAAGCGCGTAGGAGAAAAAGTGCACACGTACGCCCACGCAAGAACAAAAACAATTCGCTCTAATAGCTCAAAATAGCGAGCGAGCGATGCATGTTCCCTATAATTGCAGCTATTCCATGCATGCTTGGTGTGGCTACAAAATACTGTCAGATTCTTTACTTTGCTACCTGTTTCTGTTTCGTTTTAGCTCTCCTCCTCCTTGCCCTGTCTTTTTCATTTCTTATCGCTCTCCTTATTAATTTTTCTTCAGGAGTTTCTAACGCCATCAAAACTCTTGACCGAGCGTTTCTAACGTTTTGTCTACTGGGCATCGCTACTTCATACGGCGGGTAAACAAAACAAAATGTTGCTAAGAAGGTTACCCGGCCCGCGCAAGCGCGTAGGAGAAAAGGTACACATGTACGCCCACGCAAGAACAAAAACAATTTCTAGACCTAACTAGTGATGTGCTTGAGCACAAATGGCGAGCGAGCCTAAAAACTATACTATTTTTATATGAATGATTTTGACTTCTAACACTGAAGTTACTGAAAATAAGGTCCAGTTTTTAAATTTAGCATACAGGGTAAAGGGATTCCAGTGCCATAGTAACAACTCTCTGCAACTGATTGGAATGAAAAAAACAACAACAAAACAATACACGTTATTTAAAAGTTTTCTTTGTGATATTCTTTAGTTAAGTAGTGGTTGTAACACACAATGCTTTGACACAACTGGACATGCACCTACACAGACTTACCTTCGCAGTAGTATAATGGACAATGTATTTTCAAGTAAACACTGTTGCGCACGGCTTATAACCATGACAAAGAGCGCATTGACTTACCACCGCCACTAACTCGAATAGAAATGGAAGTCCCTTAAGTTTTCAAGTTTTAACTGCACCCGCAAAAGAATTCAAAACGGTAAACAATTCAATTTCTAGGGTGATACGGGTACTGATCGATAAACCATAGGATTCTGTTTAGTGCAATTTGGGACGGGGTCGACCACCTAACTAACACAAAAACGCGAGGATCGAAGTACAAAATGACCTACGCATATAATATACAAATAAACTAGTGATGTGCTTGAGCACAAATGGTGAGCGAGCCTAAAACTACACTATTGTTAAACGATTAATTTTAACTTCAACAATCAAGCTACTAAGAAAAAGTCAAGTTTAAATTACGTGTATAAGGTAAAGGGGTTTCAATGCCATAGTAACCACTCCCTGCAACAGTTAGAATTGAAAAGAAAAAAAAAAGCAACAAAAACAAGTAGCATTATTTACGTTTGGTACAATACTTTTCACAACTGAACATACCTACACAAGGCTTAGCTTCGTAGTTACTCTAGTGGACAAAGAATTTTCAAGCAAATACAGTTTAGTGGGGCTTATAACTGTGACAGATTACGGTTAATGATCGCTAAACCTGAGGATTTTGTTTAGTGAAGTTTGGGACAGGGTCGAACAACGAGCTAACACAAAAATATGAGAAGGTCAAAGTACAAAATGACATTCGTACGTCCAAACAAACATTCCCGATTTTCAATTGTGTTACCCCTGTAAGTGTCTAGCTCGCTACGCTCGCTCGCCAAATATATAATATATCTCGAACTCATTAGAGAGTCAGCTCAGCTCGCTGCGCTCGCTTCGCTGAAATAATATCCCGAACTTATTAACGAAAGGGAATCTCTCCGCGTAAATTGAAAAGTAGAATGCCAATTAGATTGCACCAGCACTCCCACTGCTTGAAGGTGCTTGTTTTACTAAATTGAGGAAACTATTACACTAAAGATTTACTGCATAGTTTACTCATTTAGTAAAACATACTTAGTTTTACTTGACAGGAAACCTTAAGTAAAACATTGTACCATGTTTTACTGTAGTTTTACAGGTCTGTTTTTTTACACCTTTGTTTTACTCATGGTTTACTGAAGGGTCTAAATGTTGTTAGTTAACTATTAAATGCATTTAACTAATTGTTTAGTTAACTTCTTGCATTGTATTATTAAGCAAAATTAGAAAGCTAGGAACTGTTAAGGATAAATTGGCTGATGATTAATTGAAGAAGAATCCCTCATAAGCGCCAGCATATCCAGTGTGCATACCACTGCACAGTTTTATAACTGGTGTAGTTTTTTGCTTGATCACTCAGGTCCCAGGTCCTTCCAGAGAAAGACACAATTAGATAGTGACCCCACCTTGAGTTTATAATGTCCCCCCAACGGCATTGATGAAAATGTAGCTACGTTAAATGTTTGTTAGGCTATGTACTGTTGCGTAGACATCGGCGGCTCTGTGCATCGCGAACTACCTCCCTCAGGCCCTAAGTACTTCGCTGCGCTAGACGCTGGACAG
>WLWD01001335.1_pt1 | contig 21028 bp, 18 predicted proteins | sample 6712731 | NCBI WGS metagenome assembly WLWD01 (sample SAMN12718690, study PRJNA576275) | sponge metagenome | isolation source: marine sponge | host: Mycale hentscheli | place: New Zealand: South Island, Marlborough, Capsize Point | collected 2014-11-01
ACTAACGACCGAGACCTATGGAGACGTCATGTTGACCTACTTAAGGAACTGAGTCCAGCTGAGACGTTACCTGCGGAGTCTACACCACAGTCTGCTGTTGGTCCCGAGGTTATGTTACCCGCCGGTCAACACACACCAGTATCCTCTGGATCTCGTGCGGAGCCAGCACCGGTGACTGCTCAGGAAGAAGTCAGGTCCTCGGAAGCACCAACTCCTGAAGCAGCTGCACCTGTCAGAGTGCCTTCATCAGCAGTCGCGGTTCCCACTTCTCCACCGCGCTCTGCTGCTGTATCAAAACCTTCCGGAACTTCTTCAGTTCACACACCTAGGACTCGATCCTATCCAACCCGGAATCGGAACCCTCCGGACTACCTACGACCTGTTTGGGAAATTCAAGTTTAGACTGACTACTGTATTGCTAAGTGGAAGGGAGTGTAGTGTATCGAACGTATTAACTATTCATTATTTCATTTATTCATTTCCTATTCTTGTGACGTCATTATCATTTACCCGCATGCGCGGGCCCCCTCTTGTTTTTGTGTGTCATTGTCTTATGTGCTGTGCATTATATGGAGTGTGATATGAATTACAATACTCTCTTTAAATCTCTCTGCTAACTTGTCGAACCCCGCGTCCCACGATATTACAACAAGCTAACATTTGGAACACTTCTCCTGTTGGCATATGAAGTGTGTGCAGTTGGATTTGAAATAGCTAACCGCTACCTTGACACCAGTCATCTAAACTCCACTTTTTACTCTTATTATGAAGGTCAAGTTTATAGAAGCACTGTATTGGATTATAAATGGCTAACATTATTACAACCTATTCTAGGAACTGCAATGTATATTCTATTAGCAAGTTATTTGGAGCTACTAAGTGCACAGTCTCCGTATTCCATGAAGGGACTTCTATTGGGTATGTTCTATAGCGCAAGTATACTGTGTATAGCTGTGTCAACAGGACTGGCTCAAGTACTGACTTCTACTTTAGAGAATTTAGGAAGAGCTCATCTACTGTGGTTATATATTGCAGTACTAATCCTGACAATGCTGCACATGTGTGTTCAATTTATCTCTCTGAAATGCTACACGCTCAGAAAGAGAGATGAAACTTTAAGGAACGATCAAATGTTTGCTGTGGACTATTACAACAAATATCTTTCATCAAGATCACCCCAGAACAATCTGCATCAATGAAACACATGGATTGCTACTACTAAAGAAATAAAACTTTTGAAAAAGCAGAGAAACTAGCTAACTATAGATTATATTGATATCACATACACACATGAACACAGTAGCTATATTTATAGCAACAATTGCTTATTATAGAGTGAGTAATCATTTTCAGTTATAGCTAATGACATGTATTTTTATTAACAATTAAAGTGACAACTAAACTAGAAATACAACATACATATGCACACATAATAACCGAGGCATTTTCAATGGGGTTCAGCATTTTCAATGGGGTTCTGGCAAGGTATTTTGCTAGTAAAATATGAATGTTTGTACAAGTGAGTAGTCCAAATCTGGTCACATCAGGACCAAAAGCCATAGCTAACACCAAAATTGCTTGTATGGACACCACATTCCAAATGGCAGATGTAAAGGTTGTGGTATTGTAAAATGGGTGTGGAGTTGATTTAGGTAATGGCGAAAACCCCTTGAAAATGCTGAAATAGTGGTGCTTGATGTACTAAATTGGGAGCATTATCTGTAGCGCAAAATACATTGCTATTCTTATATCCCACGTGGTTTGGGTACGTCTGTCCATCTGTCTTTCTCACTGTTCTCCATCTTGTATTCATGAATACAGGTAGCTCCCACAGAGAGTTGGATGGCACAGTTAAGTAGGTGGCCACCAGGTCTTTATAGGTTGTCTTCAGCCTATGTATACTGCTTGTACTGTGTTTTTGCCGTCCACCCCTCCCACTCCTTGCACAGGATAGAATGTTAATTAAGGAAATAAATTAAGGGACAGTTGGTGTGGCATAAAAAATCCACCACACAAAGTGTTTTGTCGAAGGACCAGCTCTCGGGTTTACTCCTGTGAGCAGTAATTGGTAGGTAGGCTGGTCGCCAAGCGTACTATTCAGTTAGTAATAGATTTCATTCAATAGGTATGATAATGTGATGCAACAACTTAAGGGGTAAAAGGTGAATAATAGTGGTGAACAATGTTAGCAGCAGTGGGTTTAGAAAGGGAGGAGATTAACATTACAAGGTAAAGGGTAAGGATCAATAATACAACAATTAACAGTTCAAGGGTAATCCGAGCTTGCTGAAGGCTCTTGCTCCTGATAGTGGAGCAGGGGCTGCAGGCTGGCCTGAATGGGTGGAGTCCACACTTGTCTGGGATGGCCCAGACAACAACAGTGAATAATGAAGACAAGAAAAACACAGTAATATCAAATGTAGACAGCCAAGTTGCATACTAGAGGAAGGTAGCTGTAAAAAAAACTGGTAAGCCAGGAGGTTGCTATTTAGGGTAATGAGCTTGCTCAGTAAAGCTTTGAGATAGCACCATGATAACGTGAGTTATCTCAGGGGTCACGTACCTAAAATTAACATTGTAAAAAGCGTGGAATAAATACACATAGCTACATCGAACATATCCCCAATTTTCAATTGTGTTTACCCCATGATAGTGTCTCGCTCACTTCCCTCGCTCATGCCAACAACGGCTCATAAGACTGAAAATTACAGTGTAGGTAATCTAGTCTTGAGTGGCTAAACCCTTTTACCTACCACTACTCTATGAAAATAGTCTGTTGAAATATTAGTACGTAGTACCAGTTCAAAAGGAATGTAATAGCTAAATCCAGTTTCATATGCTCCAGGGTTAAACCTTTGAAAACAAATACACAGACAGCAGACATAAGAAATAATACAATATTAACAAGCTAGTTTTTCAACATTATTAGCTTTACACTGCTTTACAAATTTTGTTATGGTTGTCAATCGGGCTGTGATATCTCTTGCTCTTTCACAGGGCCAGATGCTGTGTAGTTTCTCATCTGTATACTGTGCAGTAGCTATATCCTAGTTTACTCCATTATGTCTACCCATGCTGTTATACTCCGCATGCTCCATCAGTATACTTTGTAGATGAACTCAATACAGACAGACCCTTACTACTATGTATTATTTGACATGTACACCTTGTACAAATTATTTTAAACTTGACACCATTATGTATACTATCTGGAAAAAGCCATGTAAACCATGAAACTATTAGTAAACTATCCAGTAGCTATACTCCCATGTATACTTCACATGTTTCATCCAGTATATTCCATAAGTATAAACTATAGCTATGAAAACTACTCAGTATATTCCCATATAAATGCTACATACATCCTTGTATACTCCATATTACTATAAATAATGTTGATTTTAATTTATACATTCAACTGTAACCAGAAACACATGAATTTAATGATCAATGCCTATGTAACAGAATTGTCTATTTCAACAGATTTCAGTAGAGACATTTAAAGACATAAAATCATATCAAAATTATTATGAGATCACAAATACCAACAGATCCCAGATATTTTTTACAAAACTAACTGTACAAAACTAACTTTACCAAACCAAGAGATCAGAGATACTTTACCAAAGTAAAAGATCCAAAAGGTTATCACACTTTACCAAACCAAGATATCATACATACTTTACCAAACTATCACAGATACAAGCAAGAAATCACGCATGAGGTGATTATGTCTTGCACCATGGGCCAAGGTGAATATAAGCTGTATCTTTTAACACTTCAGCTTATTCCTAGCTTATGCAGTGGAGGTAGCTAAGCTAGCTACCTTGTTGTTTGAATTTCTTGTACACATTGGCTCGCTCACCATGTTGGTGCTGAAGCACATCACTAGTTGTATCAGTTCTGTGTACTGCAGTGCCTCCTAATTCCAGTTTCATCACTTGGACTTGTAGAACTTCACTAATTGGTCCGCACAAATCTCATAAACTGAAAAAAATTGAATTATCTTTACTTTTCCAAGATATTGGGGTGCTGAGAGGTAAGAATTATAGGAAAGGACCTATATCTAGCTAGCTAGCTACTGTATTGGAAGAACCAAGCATAATTATTTCTTAAACTTGGGAGCTTTTTAGGCAGTTGAAAAGCATTACTGGGCACACTATGCACAATAAAAAAAAATTAAAAAAATCTCGCTATGTTTATTAGCTCGCTAATAAACATATTTTGAATCCAGAAACTGGCCACTACATGTCACGAGGCTGAACAGTGTTATGTCTCGCAATGTCCTTAAATCAACGCTCTCCCAATAGATCATTGTAGCGTTCTATTGCACATAATAAATGATGTCGATATTACCATATTATATTAGTATGAATGTTTTATTCAATATATTTTATGTTGGCTCCATTTACAGAAGGTAAAGTAATACAACATTGTAAAGTAGCCAACTATGAATATCTACGTATTTCTCTTAGTTAATAGCTTCATGTCTATATAAAATTTTATCGTGATAGCTAGCTACACTTGCATATAGCTTTGTTTGATATGACCACATAGCTAGGCCCTATCAAAAAAAACTATTGTAAATTCATTAAAATCTTGAAAGTCTTGTTTATACTTGTTTTCTATAAACCAAAACCTAGACCAAAATCGATCTGAATTGAAAATCTTGTAGAATAAAATGAAAGTGAAGTATTCCAACAATAGTATAGCTAGGTAAGGGAGTTATCAGATACTAGGTTGTCAATTAAGATTAAGAAGCTATTTTGGTAATGTTGATATGGATATAATAAGCAGATATATGCAAAAATATAACTGAGTGTTAAGAGGGCAAGTTACCGCTTTCTCGTGGAATTATAGACGTTTGTACGCGGGGGACGCACCTAATCGTTATGTCGCAACTTAACGTCATCGGCATGATGTGTCTCATAATGGCAGGCAGGTCTTCTTGGAAAGTAGGTGCTAATTAGTGCTAAGTGGTCCTCGCCACCTGCCCTCAGACTTCACCTTACCAGATAGCCCCTGCTCTGCTTCTTCTCATGTAATTTCTTCTGGGTGAGGTTAAGGGAGTGGCTTCAGCCACTACTACTTCCCGTCCAAGGGGATAGGAATTTCCTTTCCGTCCCCTCCCAGAAGAAACACCCCTTCCCTCCCTTCTTCTAGATGATTTAAATCTGTCTGATTGTGAACAGCATCCCAATGGTGAAACATTGATGACTTTTTATTTATTTATTTCATGAGTTAGCTAACGTAGCTGACAGATTGGCCAGTCTCTTTCTTGGCGTGCGAACGTATGACAGGAACGCTGCGCTGCTCCATCTCCCCAGTATCTGAATCGTAGAATCCTCAATGCCGGCTTTTGCTGCAGTAGTCGCTGCTCCTATTCGAAAGCTGTGTCCCGCGAAGTTCAGATATGGAAGTCCTGCTCTCTGGAGACCGTCTCTAACCCGCTCCGTAAACTTGGGTTTCGTCAGTGGACTCCCATCCTTGAACACGAAGAATGGTCCATCTCCATTGCCTCTAATCACCATGTACGCCATTACCCCAGCCACTGGGCATAAAGTGCCCCCTGTCTTTCCCAGGTAAATGTGCACTCCCGTACCCAGTTGGTCTGTCTTGGAGTATTTTATGTGCACTTGCACTACTTTCGGATCCGAAGTGCTGTCTGCCATCACATCGCCCCAGCTGAGGTGCTTTCTCGCCTCGTATGCTGACAGGGAAGGAATTGAAATCTCTCCAGCCCTACAGAAGCCATAGAAACATGCTAACACGGCTGCCCACAACATGGCAGTATCCACGTCGTGATTTTGGGTGGACCACACCCCATGTAGCTTGTGTAATATTGCTGGAGTTATGGGCAGTCTCACATTTTTGGGTTCTCGTGTTAAGTACGACCTCTGAATCCCCCGTTGCACCAGTTGCAGGCATGGTAGCGATGAGAAGGCCTGTGGTTCTGGCAGGTCCAGCGATATCTGTGTGTGCCGTATGCCTGCTAGATAGGTTTTAATGGTTTGGGGTGATAGCTTTTGAACGGCGAGGAAAGATGCAAAATAACACAACATGGTTTCAGATATTGGGAATGGTGACAGAATGTTATAGGTGGAGCAGAACGTCCCAGTTTCTTGATCGCCGACTGGTAGGTGAGACGTGTCGATGGAGCTACTCCCTGAGAACAGTAGAATTGAACTGTCTGGTCCAGGCTGGCGATGTCCAGTCCAGGCTGGTGTCCAGCAGCAGCTGCAGTAAAGAAGATGGAATAGGTGATGGGTAAGGGTCTGCATCAGAATTAAGGTGGTGAAATATACCCATTTCATTCCTAGATAGGGCATCTGCTAGTTCATTATTAGCCCCTGCAATGTGGAATGCTCTCAGTCTGAATTGTAGGAAGGCTTCTACAAAGAAAAGACACCTCAACAACTGCATAAGAGTGCTATCTTTGCTGTATCTGGTCTTGAGGCACGCCACTACCGCTGTGTTGTCGCACCACACCTTCACGTTCTTGCCCTGCCATTCCTGACCCCAGATCACCGCCCCGATGATGATTGGGATTAATTCTTTGGCGGCAATGTGCAGTTTTGCTGCCCGATGGTCCCATTCGAGTTGAAACCATTTGTTCCCGTGCCATGCGCCACACCCCCAGTTTCCTGATGAGTCTGAGGTAAACGTGGTTGAGTCCCTGCTTCCGTCAATAAACACTGACGTCCCGTTCCAGTGTGATGCCAACACTCTCCACCAGGCAATGTCAGACCTGAATTCGACATTAAGGCGAATGTGGTGATGGCGATACTTTACCCCGTTGAGGAGAGCAATCGCTCGCCTGAGGAATGTGCGACCAGGCCGAATTACAGTGGCAGCATGCTGTAATGTCCCTATCAATGATTCCAATTCCCTCTTGTTACACACTTTCTTGGATTCCCATTCTGCCAGTGATTGCTGGAGACTGCTCAGTTTTTCTTCTGGCAAACTCAGCGAGCCCTGCACTGTATCAATGGTGATACCCAGCAGAGTCAGCCTCGTAGAAGGGCCCTCCTCCTTTTCTGCAGCTAAGGGGACCCCCAGCTCTCTGCAAACTCTCTTTAGAACCAGCAGGTCCCTCTTGCAGATCCCTGACCCTGGTGGCCCCACCAGGGCAAAGTCATCCAGATAGTGGAACACTCTGTCCACTCCTTCTGCTAATACACCACTCCAGTGCATCAGCTACTGCTGTGAAAATTTTCGGTGCCGACCTAAGCCCGAAGGGGAGCATTGAGTCTACATATACTCTGTCATTCCATCTTATGCCCAGCCAGTGTCTGTCACCTGGGTGCACCGGGACTAGGCGGTATGCTGCTTGAATGTCAATTTTTGCCAGTAAAGCCCCTGCCCCCAAGGCCATGGCGGCTGTGGCCACTTCATCTACTGTGATGTAGGATAATGTGCATTGGTCTTTGCTAATGGCATCGTTCACACTGCTACCTTCTGGGTGTGAAAGGTCAGTAATTAGGCGCCATTTATTGGGTTGGCGTTTTTTTGGTATCACCCCAATTCTGTTAATATGAACTGTTGGGGTGGTTTCTCCAGTGAATGGACCCAGCAGCCTACCAGCCTCCTTCTCTTTCTGAATATAGTCCTCTATAATCGTAGGGTTCATGTTCGCTGATGCCATGTTCTGCTTTGCTGACATGAACCCCCTTGTAGGATCCACGCCTATCCTGAGCCGGACCTTATGCCTTCTACCACATAGCCGGCTAGCTCCTTGTCTGGGTGTTTTTGCAGCAATTTTTCCCATGCTTGCCAGATTAGTGGGGTGACCGTAGGTGTCAGCCTTGCATCCGCTGTTTGTCCTCTGTGGATTCCTGCCAGCTTTTTGAGGTCTGCTGTATATACGTACTGCCCATCGTGGCCTATGTAGGACACACACATACATTCCCAGCTAACTTTGATTTATTATTATAAATATCATTTTAAAAAAATTTTTTTTTGTAACTCATAATGAGCGGTCACACCCCTGGGGGGTGGAGAACTAGTGACCCAACCCTCCTTGCCTCCCGTGCTGTCTAACTATCTACATATGTAACTATACCCGAACCTCCCTTGGTTTGAATTTTTACTCCCCTATACTACTCCTTCGCATCGCACTAAATACTACTTTAATTATATCCCAGTACCGTGATAACAAATTCCATCACTAATTATCGCATGACAAACAGATGATACCTCTACCCCCTAAATTGATGAGGGAGAAGGCATTACATGACATTGTTCTATTTCCTAGGTCTCCTGGCCGGGGAACTGGTTCGCGGCATCTTTGCCGGATGACGTTGACCACACTGTGATGCTGGGTGGTGTCCTCAACAATCCGTGCATGTATGTGCGAATCTGCAAGGTTGGAAGTGGCATCTATTTCCCTCCTTGTGATTGAAAAGATGGCACGGTTCAAGCGAGGACCTGGTGGCATCGAACCGGGCCCGTGGGGACTTCCCCTTTGTTGGCCAGCTACCCTGTTCTCCCCGGTCCGGAGCAAACTCACACTCGTGTGACCCATGATGCTCACTCGAGCAGTGCTTGCACCTGCTGATCACTCTGGCTCGGCCTGCAAATGATTCATTGTAGAGGTTAAAGTCAACTTGACCCCAGTCCAATGACTTGCGAAGTGCTGCCCTCCTCCGGTATGACAGGTCGTACGTGACCCAGCCGTCGCCAGCAAATGAATGGTGGGCATACACAATGGTCCTCTGGTATGCCATCAGATCTGGGGTCTTGAGGGGGAACTTTGAGGAGAGGACTGATACCAGTGTTGAGTAACACTCTACCCATGAAAGGATATCCACCACTGGCCCTCTGCGCTGCTTCCTGCTATGATGGCAACACATACCCTCGTCCGTCCCCGCGTTGAATCGCCGGTTGTCTGGGATCAACTCGGACATATCAATAAATTCTAAGTCTAGTATTCGCTTAATCAGTTTCTCCGGCAGTGAACATGGCGGTGAGAAGCTTCCCCCTACTGCCGTGCTCCCACTACTTGGGATCATTGCCGCCGTTGGTACTGCTGGCCCCGCCATGACGAGAGGTGCCGGGATAGGCCAGGTCGCCATACCTGTCCTTGTGTCTCCCTCTGCTGTTGAGAATATAGGGATTGAATGTGTTAAAACCCATGGGCCCAGGATCACCTACCACACCCTCAACCCGGGGTGGTTCTTCACCCTCTTCCAACCCATCTAAAGCATGGGCTGCATCCTCCTCACTCATCACTGTATCCTCTGTACTACTAAGGACACTGCTACTACAAGTACGAAAGCTACTAAAGTAATCACTACTACCCTGCGTCAACAAACTCTCAGGACTGACACCTCTACTATGATAATTGATGACAGATCTACCCTGACTACACTCACTACCACTAGAATCAATAATTGAATCTCCACCGATGGCAGAATCAGGAAACTTTCCACCTTTTACTCTCTTACACGCTCGCGCCGGCTGCACTCTCTGGCTCATCCAGGGCAAATCCAGACGTCAGAGAATCCTGCAGACATGAAAACACAAGCATAAAAAAAACAATGACCAAGCACAAACAATAAAAAACAATGACCAAGCACAAACAATAAAAAACAATTAACACGCAAAAGTGTGAATAATGACAACAGGTCCGAAGACAGCTCCATGTGCGGTGAGCACTAAATGGAGATTAACAACAGTTTGTAGCCTTGGAAGTACGTAGACAAACGCAAACGAGTCCAACTGAGTTCTAATTCAGTGTAGACGATTGTAGACACGAAGTCAGCAGAAAATCCAATCGATGACGCAAGCAAGCGAAGTAGGAGAGGGTCTTAATCCAGTCCAGGCACCACCGCTGCCGCCAGTTGTAGGTAAGGAAACCGCTTGGTAGTCGCCGGAGGTTGTATGCACACGAGAAGTTACTCATACACGCCAGTAAAACCCCAGGCGCCGCCGCCACCAGAGCCCTCCACCTTAGTTCAGAGTTTTAATTCTGTTGATGAGAACTGATGATGTGCATGCGTGGCCAGGCTTTTATATGTCCGTTTTGGCCACGCATGCGCATATACAATGAAAACATGATCCACCGGACATCCGGGGCACAACCGAAATAAATACATACACAAACTGCTAATAATAAAATAATAATTTACATGATTAATGACACACACATATATATAGGTTCCTCTTGCTCTTCTCTTTCTTTTCACTTCTTCTCTTTCTTTCTTCTTGTGGCCACACCCACACTGGCCCCGCCATGATGAGAGGTGCCGGGATAGGCCAGGTCGCCATACCTGTCCTTGTGTCTCCCTCTGCTGTTGAGAATATAGGGATTCCTGCCATAGCCGTTGATGCTGGCATTGCTCCCAGACCTGTAGAATATTACATGTGTAGCCTGAACTATACTCCACTGAGCAGATTATAGCCTGCTCCCTGGGCATGGCCCAACCTGCAAATCATGCACTCTGGGCATGACCCGACCAGCAAGTCTTACCCCTGGGCGTGGCCCAACCAGCAACTTATAGCATACTCACTGGGCATGGCCCAACCAGCGACTTATAGCGAACTCACTGGGCATGGCCCAACCAGCGACTTATAGCGTACTCCCTGGGCGTGGCCCAACCAGCAAATTACGGCCTACTCCCTGGGCATGGCCCAATCGGTAGATTATAGCATACACACTGGGCACGGCCCAACCATCAGATTGTAGTGAACTTTGAACTCGTATCATTATAACCTTTTCTGTTGTCATCCCTTACCATACTACCTTTGCACGTGTATCATTGTATCAGTCAGCATTTTGTATGAAGTATCTCGCGATGGATTCTGAGAGCACTCCTGATGAATCGCTCATTCCTCGTACTTCCGGTTCGCACTCTTCTTCTTCCGCTGCCACCACTATGACCACACCCACCTCTGGTGACATTTCTGCGGTTGTTACTCTGAAGCTCCCGCCCTTCTGGCCGGCGGACCCGGAGGTATGGTTTGCCCAGGTGGAGGCACAGTTCGCTTGCAGGCGAATCACATCCCAGCGTTCCAAATTTGACCACGTAGTCTCGTCTTTGGCCCTTGAGTTTGCGGCAGAAGTGAGAGACCTCCTAATCAGGCCGCCTGCTGACAACCCGTATTCTGCACTGAAGGAACAGCTTACTAAGCACACCGCTCTGTCAGGGCAACGCAAACTACAACAACTGTTCACTGGAGAAGAATTAGGTGATCGTAAGCCTACACAATTACTCCGCAGGATGCAACAACTAATTGGAGACCGTCCTGGGGTTGACAGCTCATTCTTACGTGAGTTGTTCTTACAGAGGTTGCCCCAGAACGTCAGAATGGTGCTGGCATCTACTCCTGAGGGCACAACCCTGGACAAGTTGGCAGAGATGGCCGATAAAATTATGTAAGTTGCCATACCCTCTGTTGCCGCCGTCTCTGCACCTTCTTCTGCTGGTACCGCTCCATCCACCTCTCTTGCAGCCAAAATGGAATACATGCATTCTGAGATCCAACGGCTGGCAAAGCTAGTTAACAAACTTTCTAGTACTCGCTCATCGTCACGCTCCACCCCTCGTTCTCCTCGTCGCTCCCCAACTCCACCTCCTGCTGATGACGCATCGGATAATTTTTGTTGGTACCACCATAAGTTTGGTGAACAGGCGCAGAAGTGTAAGGCCCCCAGTTCCTGGTCGTCAAACGGGCAGGCCGGACGCTAGCGGCGACAAGTGTTGCCGGCCACACCCACCCTGGTCGCCTATTTCACATATATGATCGTCATAATCATACCCGATTCCTTGTCGACACTGGTGCCGAAGTCAGTGTTGTCCCTCCAACACGTACAGAGCGCTCATGTCCGCACAGCACCTTCACATTACAGGCTGTGGATGGTTCCCGGATCATGATGTATGGTGTATGCTAGCTGAACATTGGGTTACGTCGTACCTTCCGATGGGTTTTCATCATTGCCAATGTAAAACAAGCTATTTTGGGTGCCGACTTTTTGCATCACTTTGGGCTTGTTGTAGACGTCCGACATCGAACCCTGTTGGATTCCACTACACATCTTCGTGTGAATGGCCTTTCCTCTAGTCTTTCTTCAGGCATTACACGTACTCGTCAGGACCAAAACAATCCTTTCCTTTCGTTGTTGTCAGACTTTCCGGGAGTGACACAAGCCTGTACTGCAAATCGCCCCATCAAACATAGTGTGACTCACCATATCACAACAACTGGCCCGCCTGTGTCTTCCAGTACTCGGCGTCTTGCACCTGAACGTTTACGTGTTGCTCGCCAAGAGTTTGACCACATGTTGGAGCTTGGCATCATCCGCCCTTCGTCGTCCAGTTGGTCCTCACCATTGCATATGGTGCCGAAACGTACTCCTGGTGATTGGAGACCTTGTGGGGATTTTCGTGCACTGAATAGGGTCACTGTCCCTGACAAATACCCGGTTCCCCATTTACAAGATTTTACGGCTACCTTACAGGGAGCTACAATCTTCTCTCACATTGACCTTGTGCGTGCATATCACCAGATACCTGTCACCCCCGAGGACATCCCGAAGACAGCCATTGCCACACCCTTTGGCCTGTTTGAGTTTCTTCTGATCCTGAGCTAGACAAACTTCGCGAGGATTCTTCTCTTCGGTTGGAGCCGATTCCGTTGGCCCTTGCGGATGGATTGACCATTACCTGTGATACCTCAACTGGTGTTCTACGTCCGTACGTCCCGATGAGATTCCGCAGAGCTATTTTTGACATGCTTCATTCCATGGCACACCCGGGAATACGTGCAACACAGTGTCTGGTGAACAGTCACTTCGTTTGGCCCGGCATCAACTCCGATGTCAGGAGATGGCACGGTCTTGTGTTCGTTGTCAACGGTCAAAGGTACACCGACACACTGCTGCTCCCTTGGCCACGTTTGCCTCACCTGACGCAAGGTTCGATCACATCCATATAGATCTAGTGGGTCCCTTACCACCTTCCAATGGCTGCACCTACCTACTTACGTGTGTGGACCGTTTTACGAGATGGCCGGAAGCTATTCCCATCCCTGACTCCTCTGCCGATACTGTCGCCAAAGCCTTCATTCAGACTTGGATTTCCAGGTTTGGAGTATCCTCAACCGTCACAACAGATCGTGGTAGGCAGTTTGAGTCGCATCTAAGGAAGGCACTCGCTAACTTATTGGGAACACAGCACACCAGAACTACGGCATACCACCCAATTGCCAATGGTTTAGTGGAAAGGTTTCACAGGCAGTTGAAGTCCGCCCTCAAAGCTTCACCCGATCCGGATCGGTGGACTGACATGTTACACATGGTACTTCTGGGTATTCGAACCTCTCTCAAAGAGGACCTTAAGTGTACAGCTGCCGAACTCGTCTATGGAACAAGCCTCCGTCTTCCTGGTGAATTTTTTGTCTCGCACGACATCAGCAACACAGATCCTTCTAGCTACGTCACTCACTTGAAGCAGGCAATGCAAGTCCTGCGTTGCACACCAACTAGGAAGCCCTCCCACTCATCAGACAACTCTCTCCACTCGCAGCAAACAGACTTCCATGCTCTCTCTCACTGAAACTGACCTAGCTAATTCTCTTATTTTTTCTCTCTCCTTAACCCTAGTGCTCAATGATTCCGTTTGTTGAGTTGTTGTAATGTAATAATGGATTGACAAGAATGAAGTTAAACTGAATGTCTCATGAATGCAAGGCTGACTACCTCTCATGTGTTTGTGCGACACGACGCTGTGAGGAAACCACTACAGCAACCTTACGATGGACCTTACTTAGTCCTGGACAGGTCTGCCAAATTCTTCACGCTGGACATTAAAGGCCGCAAGGACACGGTTTCTTTCGATAGGCTGAAACCAGCTTACCTGGACGAGTCTGTCACTGTAGATATCCTCACTGTGGTTGCTCCTTCCTCTGCTGCACCTGCCGATGCTGCACCTGCACCTGCTAGTGCTACATCTTCTACCCCCCAACCCTCCACGAAGCCCGAACGTACTACGCGGTCAGGCCGTCGAGTACACTGGCCGGCACATCTCAGAGATTTCGCTCCGTAGCAAGTCGCTGGAGGGGGAGTGATGTAGTGAACTTTGAACTCGTATCATTATAACCTTTTCTGTTGTCATCCCTTACCATACTACCTTTGCACGTGTATCATTGTATCAGTCAGCATTTTGTATGAAGTATTAAAACCGAATACTATCGTTAGTTAGTGGCTAGCTAAGCCTTCTCTAATCGCTACAAGATTTTGCCTACTCACTGGGCGTGGCCCAACCAGCACCTTATTGCCCCCTCATTGGGCGTGGCTCAGCCAGCCTATTATTGCATACTCACTGGGCATAGCCCAACCGGCAGATTGTAATGATTCTCCAATAGGCAAACAGATTATGGCCCTCTACCATGGGCATGGACCGCCCAGCCATTCATAACCCTGAACTTTTGCTTAGTGATAACTGCTATGACACTTACATTATTATTATTATTTTCACTATAATTTATCCTCACCCTCTGTGCCCTTTGCCTTTGTTTAATTGTCTCTCCCTATGCACTTCCTATAGACTCCCGGCTTTCCCTGTCCCCCTAGTAAGGTTATGACACTCACTGAGGTTCCCATGGCTAGTCCCTCGGCCTATTTCATCTCTGTCGTGGCCACCTATAGGGGAGGTGGAGCCCTCCGATGCTCCGCCGTCACTCACCGGGGTGGCCGGTGGGGGAGGTCTCGACCTTGTAACTTCTTCGACTCTAGCGGCAATTAGCCTTTCGATCCAGTCCCGGTCGCCTGTCGACAACGAGGTAGGGACGCTGCCTTCACCATCCGCCATCTACTCCGCTGCCTCCGTTCCACCCAACTGCAGGCTCCACCGATGACCAGAATCTCGCTTCTCTCCTTAGCAATTGAGTCTAATGCTTGCTTTCTCCCTACTGTTTCTTTGCCTTAGTCCACGTGCTGCCTAACTGGGCACTTGCCATCGTAAAACCCTTCCTTTGCCGCAGACGACCCTTTACCTGTTAGCATCCATCCGTTAACCCATGTTAATAATGTATTAATCTTCATTAAACAGGTGGACAGAACATTCCTTGCTGCGTGGAGTAGCTTTAAAACTGCAACTTTACTTGGTGCTGGGGAATAAGAGCTTCGCATTTGAATTGGGATATATCTCAGGGGTGTAGGCAGGATTTTTCAGAGGGGGGCTCAGAATTAACCTAAAGTCTAACCACACCCATTTTACCACAACCACACCCATTTCTTAAAAGCCACACCCTATTTGGCAAAATATAGATTTTTGGTGAAACAAACCAGCTCGACTATTTAGTTAGTGTCTACCATAACGGAATGATAAAACTGAATGAATAAATGAAAAGACAAATAAATTGAATTGGGAAAAAAAAAATTAAAACAATAAACTTGCACATTCTATTTCATGTGGATGTTTGTTTAGGTATAGTTTACAAACACTATCAATGTCTATTTCATTTCATATTTGATGTTGATTAGAGCTAGCGCAGACAGTCTTTCTTCAGTTTGTGTAGCACATAAATAGTTGTGAAGCCTACGAAGAGATGATCCTGAGCGTTCACAAGAACATGAACTTAAGGGAAGAGTGGCAAATAGTTTCAATAATGTGAACATGTTAGGCAGAGCATTTGCATCACATTCTTTCAATGTCTCACTCAAGGATTAGGGCGATCATTTTGAGGGATATGCAACCATTTTGATTTCCAATGATGAAGCTCTTCATCAATAATCTCAACATTGGGGAGATCCTCAGAATAGAAGGCAATAGTGGGTCGAATATCATCAAGTGATGAAGTTGTTTCCAAGTATGCAGGCAAGAGGCTTTGTAAAGCAGCTACTTGTGTAGTATGCTTATCGAACCTAGTAGCAATACTGGTAATCAGATAGTCGAGAAAAGGGATTGCTATAGTCTGCTTAAAGTATTCTTCTACTGAGCTACTTCGAGGGTTAAAACGATGCTGTTGTCTCTGAGTTATGCGTGGCATTGAAATTGATATTTGAGACTTATTTCCTAACCGTGAAGAATACTGAAAGATACGTAGGGAGTATTGCTCAATATTTTCTCTTTCTTGCTTTAGATCTCTACAACACTCCTTAACTTTACTTATGCCAGAGATAAGGTCATTGGATGGTCCTTGCAAACTAATTACAGCACTTTTAACATAAAGAAGGGACCTAAAAAGAGTAACTAAAGAATAAACAAATTCAAATGACTTTAATGCTTTCAGATGTGCTAAAGAGTTTTTCTAGTCAGCATTCCACCCATCATTGTAACTTTCAAACTCACTATTGCCATATATAATTACTTCACACATCTCAATGAGAAAAGGATGATATTGTGAAAAACGCTCCCATCTATCAATATTTTCAACCCATCTTGTAACACAAACATTCAGCAAAGATTGCTGCTTGGTTCCAATTTGGGACCTCTTTTCTATGATTTTCTTGAGCAGACCCTCTCGTTTAGCTGAATGCTTAACCCACAGAGTAAACGCTTTGATTATATCAACACAATTTCTGATTGGTGGGACAGTGCAAGAATCTAATATTGCTAAATTAAATGAATGACAAGCACAATGCGTATACAAGGCTTTTGGCTGCTTTTCTTTAATTCGTGCCTGCACACCAGTTTTCTGTCCACTCATTGTACTAGCTCCATCATACCCCTGGCCACGCAAACCATCGAGTGACAAGCCAAACTCTTCCAAAGTTTGAATGATAGCACTTGCAATATCGACAGCTCGAACTCGATCCAACTTTATACATGACAAGAAATCTTCTCTGATATTACCAAGACTATCGACAATGTGAATACATATGGGTAAGTACTCCGTATTGTGACACGAAAGTTCATCGGCAAGAACAGAGAAATAATTAGCTTGCTTCGCTTCTGAGATAATATTTGCAAGAATTATGTCATAACCTATAATATTAATAATTTCATTTTGCATGGTAGGAGACAAGCGTGTAGCATTTTTAGCCTTTGTATGATAGAGATGGTTGAATAAAATGGTATCCGTCTCAGCATAAGATTTAAGTAATGCTAAAAAATGTCCTGGGTTTTTGGTAGAGGTGATATTCTCAATCTTACCACGAAATGCTATTCCTTGCTTTCCTAAATACACAACAGCTCGAACTATTTGCCTCAGTATGTGCCTGTTCTCATCAATCTTTTTCTGGAGTGCATTACTGGACATTATATTTACTCGCATGTCTGACTTTTCAGTGGTGGATTTCATTGCATCTGCTATTTGGAGACAATCACGATGGTACTTTAACTTGGAATGGTTACTCAACGAAGCACAAATTTTGGTCCAGTTGGAAAATGGTTTGTTCACGAACCTTTGGCAATCAATGAGAAACAGAGAACAAGGACCACAAAAGACACCATTTAACTTTGGTCTGTACAATAGCCATGGATATATTTCAACCAAGTATCATTGAATTTTCTGTTAACACCATGTGACAATGTAGATGGACATACACTTGGAGGTTTGACATGGTTATATATAGCAATGAATACTTCGTACCGTTTGAAAGCTTTTCGATTGAAGTGACGATATCATCCATTGACTTACTTGGATCAAATAAACTGCCAATATCGTATGGTCCATGATCTTCATTGGTTCCAGTCAAGGACACCTCAGGCTGCTCTACAGTTGATAATGAACTTGCTAAATCATTCTCACAATCTGAACTTTGAATTTCTGCTGATTGCGGACCTATAATAATACAGGACTGGATTGGATGAGCAGCATGTGATGAAAATTGACTTACCTTCTTCTTGAATGGCACATTTCTTGAAAAATGATCTTAGATCTCCTGACTGACTCTGTCTCTTCATGGTTTCAGCTGCAACTGAACTAAGCTATTGCTCTTGCTTAGTGTATGTATTATATACAGCAACTATGGTGCTGAGTCCTTCCTAAATGTAATTTTATTTACACTTTATTCAACTATTCATGAGTAGCTACGAGCATTCATTCCCAATTCAGACATTAATTAGTACTTTATTTATTACTTTCATGAATATCATTAATTTGAAAGGGGGTTCACGTGAACCCCCTGAACCCCCCCATTAAGATAATAATGCTGCTGCTGCTACATTAAGATAGTAGTGCTACATTAAGAATGTAATGCTGCTACATTAAGATTGTAATGCTGCTACATTAAGATAGTAGTGATACAATAAGATAGTAGTGCTACATTAAAAGAGTATTGTTACATTCTTACCAAATTCATTTATTAAAGAAAAAGCTCCAGAAAGCTTACATTATATCTAAAAAAAAAAAAATGAAATCACCAATATCAATATTTAATTATATATAAAAAACTATTATAATAATAATATATATAAGAGAAAACTTTGATTAGCATGTATTAGTTACTAAGCAATTGGTCAACAGTTAGTTGTTTCCAAGGGCAAGTGTTGCTATATGCAGTTTTACTCCAGAACAATCATTTCTAAATGTGTGTGTGTGTGTGTGTGTGTATTTGTCTTTTCAGCATGTATTTTTATTATGTATGTTTGCATAAATAGACACCAATGTACTAGGTATAATTATCACTTTTGGTTTAATGTATTACAGCAGTTGTTTTAGTTTTCATATAGTCATTGTGCTAACAGATGTTTACAGGTTGCTAGCATTACAGTCCTTGATGTGATGAGGCGACTGTTACAGGTATGCGTCCCTGTGTATATATATCCATCATAATCAATTAAATAATATCACTAACTAATATAAATACGTTCAGATACATATTAGATATTGACTGTAGCCCAGTGATAAAAAGTTAATAAGAAAGTAATCAATTTTGATCAACTATCACAGGTGGAGGTTAAAGTCAGTGTCTTGCAATGACTTGTGTACCTAGTAACTGTAGCTACTTCAATTTTCATATTGAGGAAATATACTTGTTGGTGTATACATTTTTACTTTTCTAATGTGTAATTTGATAACTTAATTAAAAAATACATCTTATAGTAAGGTATTTTAAATTACACTAAGTAATCAGGTTTTGATATTTTTTTTTTTCAAGTGCTTCCTATGAAGATAGTTCTGTTTTGCTATAAACCCACTACATACAAAGTATGAATGGAATAATTACTTTGATTATTTGGTAAAGTATCATTGCACTGAGATGCATTGGTAAAGGGACATTAGCTATGCAGGAAAGTAAACATGCAGCTTCAGTGGCAATCCAGGCCCGTGGTGAAGAGCTAATGTGTATTGGTGATGAAATCAGGGATAACCCAGAACTGAATCATGAGGAACACAAGGCCCATGCTATTCTCACATCCTATTTAAGTGAAAAGGGATTTTCAGTGGAGAGAAGCTATACTGGCCTTGAAACTGCTTTTAGAGCCCAGTTTGGAGAAGGAGAGCCAAAGATTGGCATTCTGTGTGAATTTGATGCTCTTGCAGAAATAGGCCATGGGTGTGGTCACAACCTGATTGCCGAGTTGGGCGTGAAAGCAGGTGTTGGATTGAAGGCTGATTTGGAATCGACTGACTTGCGAGGAACAGTGGTGGTTTTGGGAACTCCAGGGAAGGAAAGTGGTGGAGGGAAAAGAACGGAGCATTCGATGACCTTGACATGGTTATGATCGCACATCCTTCACCAGTCGACACTGTGAGACCACTCTTTGATGCCGTGAAGGAGCTGAAAGTCGTTTATATGTAAGTACAAAGAAGAAGACAGAGCTCACTTCGTGGACGATCAGGGTGCATTGGATGCGGCAGTGATGGCTTATAGCTCAGTCTCTGTTCTCAGGCAGCAGATGAAGCCTTCTTGGAGAGTCCAGATGGTCATCAGCAAAGGAGGCGTGACACGCATCATTCCTAGACAGACTATCATGTCTACATACATCAAGGCTCCAAGCGTCTCGGAACTAGAAATTCTTGAAAGGAGGGTGAGAGATTGCTTTGAATCTCTGAGTATGGTGACAGGATGCAGTATGACTATCTCCCAGATGAACTTCACTCATGAAAATATAAAGCACAGTGCTTCACAATTATGAGAATCTAGGAGCAAGCTGTGAGGACAAGATGTCCATCTACGGCTCTACTGACATGATCAGAGTATCAAAAATAGTGCCCACCCTCTATGTTTACTACAAAATAGGCAATGGTCCAGTAAATCATTCATCTGAGTTTATTGGTATTGCCTGGAGGAGTCCCACAAGAAGACTCTGCTGGTAGCAGAAGCTTTAGCTCATACTGCATTGGACGTAATGATGAGTGTTGACTTGCAGCAGGCAGTGGAGCTTGAACGTCAGACTTAATAGTTGAGCATGAATTGTCAGAATATCTAACGTTTATTTTTTTAAAGTTTTTTTTTCCTGGAAATAATGTCACTGCAATGCCATAAGGAATTTTTATTATACTCTTAGATGATAATCGTAGATACAATTTAGCTTCTTCTTTTTTTTTTTCTTTTTTTTTTGCAATAATTGATATAGTATAAAGATGAGATACACTCTATCCTGTCTTATTTGGATGCCTCTATTATGGAATGTCTCTATGCCAGGCATGCCTCTATACCTTGCACAATTAGCTACTCATATCAATTACATGTACCATGTGACTTTGCTAATTTAATGATCATTACCGATCACGAAGTGCAAGCAAGTTATTTCTAGTTCCAATTAGTTGTGCAGAAGCCCACTGAGGGGTGGGTGCAAGCAAAAGGGGGCAGTGCATAAGCTTGGGAGGAAAAAGCCTGAATTGAGAAGTGTTCAATAAAGAGTTGCATACATTTGTTAGAGAAATAGAGGCATTAAAATCAACTCAAAAAATCCTAACCTAAAGAGTCTAGATTCTAATTAATCCTGGATGTCTAGTTCAGGAGTTAGTTTCTAATGGATGTCAATATAGAGTAATTAAAGCGTACTTTGAACCTCTATATTTATTGTCAAATAGAGTAGACCCTTGCATATTCGATTCTATATCGGACTGAACCTGGTTTGGATAAGTAAAAATTCTAGATATGCGAAGTGAAGCCATTCTAAAAAATTGGAAT
>WLWD01002322.1_pt1 | contig 21028 bp, 10 predicted proteins | sample 6712731 | NCBI WGS metagenome assembly WLWD01 (sample SAMN12718690, study PRJNA576275) | sponge metagenome | isolation source: marine sponge | host: Mycale hentscheli | place: New Zealand: South Island, Marlborough, Capsize Point | collected 2014-11-01
TAGAGTCGGAGGTGTCCAGAGGACTACAATAAAACAAGAGAAACGGCCGGGGACCATGGAATTAGCATAAAATAAAGTCAGACGTGTCCAGTGGACAAAAATGAAATGAGAGAAACTGTCGGGGACCTTGTAATTAGCATATTTTAGAGTTGGACGTGTCCAGTGTACAAAAATGAAATGAGAGAAACTGCCGGGGACCATGTAATAAGCATATTTTAGAGTTGGACGTGTCCAGTGGACAAAAATGAAATGTGAGAAACAGCCGGGGACCATGGAATTAGCATAATTTAGAGTCGAACGTGTCCAGTGGACTAAAATGAAACGAAAGAAACTGCCGGGGACCATGTAATTCGCATATTTTAGAGTCAGATGTGTCCAGTGGACTAAAATGAAACGAGAGAAACTTCCGGGGACCAAGTAATTAGCATAATTTAGAGTCGGTCGTGTCCAATGGATTACAATGAAACGAGAGAAACTGCCGGGGACCAAGTAATTAGCATATTTTAGAGTCTGACGTGTCCAGTGGACTAAAATGACACGAGAGAAACTGCCGGAGACCAAGTAATTAGCATATTTTAGAGTCTGATGTGTCCAGTGAACTAAAATGAAACGAGAGAAACTGCCGGGGACCCATGTAATTAGCATATTTTAGAGTCGGACGTGTCCAGTGGACTAAAATAAAACAAGAGAAACTGCCGGGAACTATGTAATTAGCATATTTTAGAGTCGGACGTGTCCAGTGGACTAAAATGAAACGAGAGAAACTGCCGGGAACTATGTGATTAGCATATTTTAGAATCGGACGTGTCCAGTGGAATAAAATGAAACGAGAGAAACTGCCGGGGACCAAGTAATAAGCATAATTTAGAGTCAGACGTGTCCAGTGGACTAAAATGAAACAAGAGAAACTGCCGGGCACCATGTAATTAGCATATTTTAAAATTAGACGTGTCCAGTGGACTAAAATGAAGCGAAAGAAACTGACGGGGACCATGGAATTAACATAATTTAGAGTTTGACGTGTCCTGTGGACTAAAATGAAACGAGAAATACTGACGGGGACCAAGTAATTAGCATAATTTAGAGTTGGACGTGTCCAGTGGACAAAAATGAAATGAGAGAAACAGCCGGGGACCATGGAATTAGCATAATTTAGAGTCGGACGTGTCCAGTGGACTAAAATGAAACGAGAGAAACTGCCGGGGACCATGTAATTAGCATATTTTAGAGTCAGACGTGTCCAGTGGACTAAAATGAAACGAGAGAAACTGCCGGGGACCAAGTAATTAGCACAATTTAGAGTCGGACGTGTCCAGTGGACTGAAATGAAACGAGAGAAACTGCCGGGGACCATGTAATTAGCACATTTTAGAGTCAGAGGTTTCCAGAGGACTACAATGAAACGAGAGAAACGGCCGGGGACCATGGAATTAGCATAATATAGAGTCAGACGTGTCCAGTGGACTAAAATGAAACGAGAGAAACTGTCGGGGACCTTGTAATTAGCATATTTTAGAGTTGGACGTGTCCAGTGTACAAAAATGAAATGAGAGAAACTGCCGGGGACCATGTAATAAGCATATTTTAGAGTTGGACGTGTCCAGTGGACAAAAATGAAATGAGAGAAACAGCCGGGGACCATGGAATTGACATAATTTAGAGTCGGACGTGTCCAGTGGACTAAAATGAAACGAAAGAAACTGCCGGGGACCATGTAATTCGCATATTTTATAGTCAGATGTGTCCAGTGGACTAAAATGAAACGAGAGAAACTGCTGGGGACCATGGAATTAGCATAAATTAGAGTCGGACGTGTCCAGTGGACTAAAATGAAACGAGAGAAACTTCCGGGGACCAAGTAATTAGCATAATTTAGAGTTGGTCGTGTCCAATGGATTAAAATGAAACGAGAGAAACTGCCGGGGACCAAGTAATTAGCATATTTTAGAGTCTGACGTGTCCAGTGGACTAAAATGAAACGAGAGAAACTGCCGGAGACCAAGTAATTAGCATATTTTAGAGTCTGATGTGTCCAGTGAACTAAAATGAAACGAGAGAAACTGCCGGGGACCCATGTAATTAGCATATTTTAGAGACGGATGTGTCCAGTGGACTAAAATGAAACGGGAGAAACTGCCGGGAACTATGTGATTAGCATATTTTAGAATCGGACGTGTCCAGTGGACTAAAATGAAACGAGAGAAACTGTCGGGAACCATGTAATTAGTATATTTTAGAGTCGGACGTGTCCAGTGGACTAAAATGTAATGAGAGAAACCGCAGGGGACCATGTAATTAGCATATTTTAGAGTTGGACGTGTCCACTTGACTAAAATGAAACAAGAAAAACTGCCGGAGACCATGGAATTATCATAATTTAGAGTCGGACGTGTCCAGTGGACTAAAATGAAACGAGTGAAACTTCCTGGGACCAAGTAATTAGCACAATTTAGAGTCGGACGTGTCCAGTGGACTGAAATGAAACGAGAGAAACTGCCGGGGACCATGTAATTAGCACATTTTAGAGTCGGAGGTGTCCAGAGGACTAAAATATAACGAGAGAAACTGCCGGGGACCATGGAATTAACATAATTTAGAGTCAGACGTGTCCAGTCGACAAAAATAAAACGAGAGAAACTGCCGGGGACCATGGAATTAGCATTATTTAGAGTCGGACGTGTCCAGTGGACTAAAATGAAACGAGTGAAACTGCCGGGGACCATGTAATTAGCATATTTTAGAATCGGACGTGTTCAGTGGACTAAAATGAAACGAGAGAAACTGCCGGGGACCATGTAATTAGCATATTTTAGAGTCGGACATGTCCAGAGGACTAAAATGAAACGAGAGATACTGACGGGAACCAAGTAATTAGCATAATTTAGAGTCGGACGTGTTTATCGGACTAAAATGAAACGAGAGAAACTGCCGGGAACCAAGTAATTAGCATAATTTAGAGTCGGACGTGTCCCGTGGACTGAAATGAGACGAGAGAAACTGCCGGAGACCAAGTAATTAGCATATTTTAGAGTCTGACGTGTCCAGTGGACTAAAATGTAATGAGAGAAACCGCAGGGGACCATGTAATTAGCTTATTTTAGAGTCGAACGTGTCCACTGGACTAAAATATAACGAGAGAAACTGCCGGGGATCATGTAATTAGAATATTTTAGAGTCGGAAGTGTCCAGTGGACTAAAATGAAATGAGAGAAACTGCAGGGGACCAAGTAATTAGCATATTTTAGAGTCGGACGTGTCCAGAGGACGAAAAAAAAACGAGAGAAACTGCCGGGGACCAAGTAATTAGCATAATTTAGAGTCAGACGTGTCAAGTGGACAAAAATGAAGCGAGAGAAACTGCCGGTGACCATGGAATTAGCATAATTTAGAGTCGGACGTGTCCAGTGGACTGAAATGAAATGAGAGAAACTGCCGGGGACCATGCAATTAGCATATTTTAGAGTTGGACGTGTCTAGTGTACTAAAATGAAATGAGAGAAACTGCCTGGGACTAAGTAATTAGCATAATTTAGAGTCGGACGTGTCCAGTGGACTAAAATGAAACGAGAGAAACTGCCGGGGACCATGGAATTAGCATAATTTAGCGTCGGACGTGTCCAGTGGACTAAAATGAAACGAGAGAAACTGCCGGGGACCAAGTAATTAGCATAATTTAGAGTCGAACGTGTGCAGTGGACTAAAATGAAACGAGAAAAACTGCCGGGGGACCATGTAATTAGCATATTTTTGAGTCAGTCGTGTCCATGAATGTATGAATATCATTATGTGGGCAAAGTACATTTGTGTGTGCGGAGGCAAATGGAATGTTCAAGGAAGTGAATGGAGTTCCTACTCCTTAAGCGGTTGTTTGACCTGAACATGTACCATAAGGTCCCTTTTCTTAGACCCACTCACATATATAAGACTTACTGGATGTACCAAGCTATATACAGTTGTTACTTTTCTCATGAAAGATGCTATATTGTGTAGTGGCTTAAAAGTGTCAGAGAACTGAAGAAACAACAACAATAACAACAACAACAACAACCACAACAACAACAACACTACTTTCTCTAGTGTACTGAGCAAAAAAACAAACAGACAAATAAACACAAACTCTTTACCATGCAAGTAAAATGAATACACTTGAGCTGCAAGAAATACTCGTGATGAGAAGCTATAGAATTGAGATTACTAAGACAGAGATATTGTAGATGAGGTCCCTACTGATTAGCTTTATTCACAGCATTTCCCTGTGAGAGCTATGGAATTGAGATTACTAAGACAGAGATATTGTAGATGAGGTCCCTACTGACTAGCTTTATTCACAGCATTTCCCTGTGAGAGCTATGGAATTGAGATTACTAAGACAGAGATATTGTAGATGAGGTCCCTACTGACTAGCTTATTCACAGCATTTCTTTGTGAGAGCTGTAGAATTGAGATTACTAAGACAGAGATATTGTAGATGAGGTCCCTACTGACTAGCTTATTCACAGCATTTCCCTGTGAGAGCTATAGAATTGAGATTACTAAGACAGAAATATTGTAGATGAGGTCCCTACTGACTAGCTTATTGTAGATGAGGTTTCTACTGATTAGCTATATTCACAGCATTTCCCTGTGAGAGCTGTAGAATTGAGATTACTAAGACAGAGATATTGTAGATGAGGTCCCTACTGATTAGCTTTATTCACAGCATTTCCCTGTGAGAGCTATAGAATTGAGATTACTAAGACAGAGATATTGTAGATGAGGTCCCTCCTGATTAGCTTTATTCACAGCATTTCCATGTGAACCAACAGCTCCATGTTTGCTGGCTTTGTGCCTGCCATTGTTGAGCAATGGATCTCTTCTCATTATTCATAGTGTGGTTGAGGGGGTAGGAATTTCTTGGTGAGAAAATGTCCCCCTCTATGAATTCAATTATTGCATACACACTATTACAATAACATTTCATGCAGTGGTGAACTAGCACACTTTCTGGTGTGTATGTGTGTTTGTGTGTTTCACAGATCTGACAATAGATGAAGTTCGTGTGTTAGCACGTGACAATCCAGAGTGGAAGACTGTATGGATTAAAACCGTATGTGTGTGTGTGTGTGTGTTGTTGTTTTTTCAATATTTAATGTCAAAATAAATACTTTATTGTGTAGAAGGAGACCCTTTGCCAACCTGGTACTGAAGTGTTAATAAACAATATCTTAATAGACTGTAATGTCAGAGACTACAACATCTGGAGTGTCCTTACATGAGCAACAGACATGGAGTGACCTTAGAGGTTAACCCTTTCGTTCCCAATCCCGCTTAAAAGCGGGTGAAGACCGGTTGACTTCTCCGAATTTTAAAAAATAGTTACTTTATAGCTAGAACCTTCAGATTGCATACACAAGTGCCCAATGCATTGGAGAAGCATGTAAAATAGCTTTCAGCCAGGGCTGCTTCGACAGTACCTCACAGCAGTTGCGTTTATTTCTTCCTCGGCAAAAAAAAACAACATCGGTTCTCCGTCGAATTTTAAAAAAAGTTACCTTCTTCACAGCAACTTCATTTATGGATCCAGTCATCTCCAGAGCTTTGTAGAAGCAGCGAAAAATTGCTTGAGCCCAGTAGCCTTCCATAACACATTGAAACAACCGCTTCTTTGCCGACCAAGACTTTGCGGTTTGACTTACTGTCTTCTTTTTTTTTTTATAAAATCGCCAGTTCAACTGGGGGCCTCCCCATTACGTACAGTCGTCTTAGGTAATGCTTATTACATCATAGGAAAAAAGTGAGCGTGTCGTGTGATCCAGGTAACTATGCAAAAAAAAATTTTTTTTCAAAGTCAATTTGGAAAAATGGCGTCTACCAGTTACAATGCTGTGGAAGTTTTAGACTTGCTTGATACTGACTCTAGCGACTCAGCATCAAGCGGAGAAGAGGGAGACGACATCTAGGGCTATAGGAGGCCCTGTATCAGGGTTGGGGACCAGACCCCGTCAACTCTGACACTGACAATGGAAGTCAAGAAGATGATCGATGTAAGCTTGTCTTTCTCTTGTCTTTCTCTTGAAAACTAGCTAGCTTCTGTTGTGGAAAGGACTTATTTATAGCTATATTGAGATAGAGAAAGCTGTTTAGCTATAATATATATATATTTCATTGAGTTTTGAGATTTGAAAGTGGGTTGTGGTTTGTTGATCAATTTCAAATTTTCAAAAAAATTTAATTTTTTTTTGCCAGAATGTACTACTAGGACCAGATGTGTATGCAGTCACCGACCCGATTGTGAAGAGGGATTGTGAAGAGGACTCAGATGAGGCAACAGGAGCAGAGTCTTCCAGTGATGAAGGAGAAGATGACGGACCTGGCGAAGTACACTCGGAGCCCCACCCCCCCCACCCTCCCAAACAAAAATCCTGTATGAAACCCCATACAATACATCATAAAGTTGCAATTATATAGGATCATGAACAATTTGTTGTTTGTATTACAAATATCTTTGTTGTTTGTGTTTTTGTGTATATGAAATTGTTTTGTAGTGGAGCTCGACGTCCGATGGCATATGTTCCTATTGGACACTCATAGATGTCTCCTACATGATCACAATCACTACCAAACACAACAAACAACATATTTTATTGTTGAACTAATAAAATATTGGTATAAAGTACATCAAACAATATTATTTCTATTTTTTTTTTTTTATTATGGATGAGAAAAGTGGAATTTTTTTGGGAATTTTTTTTTTTTTTTTTAAGTAATAGTAGGGGGCCTAAATATTATTCAATTTTCTCAATCAAAAAATGAGGGGAATCCCAAACTCTTGGTCTATTTAGTGATATATGGTTGCTATGGGGTTTTCTCAGCCAGCATCGAGTTAAAAAAATAAAACGGTAATGCACTATTCCGCGGTAGAAGATTAGATTTTTCCGCGCGCGTCCAAACAATTTGGGAACGAAAGGGTTAATGGAGTCCTGTGGCCACAGTTGATCTGTAAGTGACTCACTGTATGCGTGAGCAAATCTGTATGTATGTGTGTGCACATGTATGTATGTGTGTGCACATGTGTGTATGTGCATATATAAGTTTGTGTGTGTTTATTTTATACATATGTATATAAATATTTAGCCACGTACGACTTCCAGAAGACTACAGTGTTAGTGAATGGAACAGCAGTCACACTCAAGTCTGAGTTTGTGGAACACTCTCGTGCTGTTGGTGTCATGTATGCGGTAGTGCCTATGGATGGTGGCCATATTGTCAATTAGTGATCATTACTATTCTTGTATGGAATTATATAACATTTTGTTAAAATAAAGTTAATAATTTTTATTCAAAAATAACAGAAGACATAAATCCACAACGTTTAAATTTGAAATATGGGATATAATACATGAAGCATAAAATTCAATGAGTGTTTTCAAATGTATGTCCCTGTAGTGTTGATTGAATTCAATCCACAGCAATTCTATAACAAAAACAATACAATAATTCAAATGCTACTATAATAACAATATTCTTACTGGAGTTGTTGCTTTAATTCATCTGCCACTTGTCTACAATAGTCCACTTGAGACAATACAGTAACAAACTCCTTGAGGGCAGTAGGTCTAGTTGATAAGACTGTACGAATGCTACTCAGAAGGTTCCTTGTCTTCTCTACATCAATCCAGTTCTGACGTTGAAGGAGCTGGTCATACATGTCCGGAGATATGAGTCCAATACTGTAGCAGTGATCAGCTACTGTCATAACACAAGGCTTCACTGAGTGCACCAAGTCAGGATACACACTCAGAAATATACTCAAGTTATTGTCACCTAATAATAAAACATTTATAATGATACCAAATAAAAACAATAACTTGACTTACTTTCTGAGACCTCTACCACAGGATCTTTCTTCTCGTATTTCTAAAACCAAATAATATCATTGTTAGTTATTGCAAGTTAGAATACATATTCTATTTCTTCATACCTGTCCATACCAAATGAGGTGTCTATTGGTGAGTACAACTGGTTGTGGATAATCTGGATTGAAGAGACAGGTCATAACCTCTGGAATCGTGTCTGCACCATCCACCACTCCAAGATGATTTTCTCCTTCATGTGAACGACAGTCAAAGGCAAACTGGTAGTCCATGGAGCTATTGTAGTTCATTCTGGAACTAGCCTTCTTTAGAGTGTCTTCTATTTCTTGTTTTAGAGAAGTACATTCATGGTGAATGGAGTCTTGGAAAGTAGGATCACAAGAAACTACGACTTCGAAATATTTAGATTTCGATACAAAATACACGTGAACTTTTTTTGTTCCATACAAAAAGTGCACCATGTTTTTCTTGACACCTTCTGCAATGAAAGTGAAGGACTTGTTGGATACGAGACATGCCATTGCAGCAGGAAAGAGTCCCATAGGAGTAAACCCACTACTGAAGTACATCAAGAGAGGTTCCACGAAACAAGATCTACAGGATTCTTTGTGGAATAGGTCCAGTTCCTTTGCACTAGTGTTTTCTAACACGCACGGCATGATGTATTCTTTCTCCTCTTCTAACACTGAGTTAGTATCAGAAGATTCGACTGATGCAATCTCAGCTATTAAGTGAAGATATGCTAGCAAAGCTACCAGTTGCTCTGGTGGAATCAGATCTCCTGAAATGTCAGCTGTAGCTGTCTTCAAATCTGTCATAGAGAATCGACCTGTCTTCCTGAATCTCTCGGATGTGGCCTGACCTACGCTATCAAAGCTCATGGCTTTAAGAATGACACCAGTGATACTGTCATACACTACCTGGATGTCTATGATGACCAGGTCTTCCAAACCAGGCACACTGGGGAAGTACATCAGAACACCGGCATGGTGGTGAAGAAACCACAGAGCTGCTTTGGTCTCGTAGGGTGTCATATTGAAGGCATGGGACAAGGCCAAGCAGGTCTCCAGGCTGGCTGTCCTCACTTCTCTCATGCGAAGACACAAGCTGAACAGAAGCCATACGGCTGGAATTTTCAGCTTTTTAAAGTGTTTCTCCATGGCATTCTCCAGTAGCTGATGCAAGTGATCGATCTCTTCTACTCCGCCTCCCATGTTGTCTAAAGAAACAACAAGCTTGTCTTTTGAGCAGAACTGAACTATGCCTTTTTTGTAGGAGTCCGTGTCTCGAATCACTTTTTGAAGCTGCGAATCGACTGTAGCGATGACTTCCTCAGAAACCTTGTCTTTGTGAGTACCCACTATATACACTACTGACTTGGAGGACTCCAGTATCTCACCAATGGCTGAGTTGTTCGCTCCTGGCTGAGGTTGAAGATGGGTGGAGGAACTGAGACAAGATATACTGGCCAGAGTACGCAAAAGCATCTCTTGCAGAGTAAACTCAGATTTCTCTGGTGCAGTTGTCTCTCCTGAAGCTCTCTGATAAAAGACCCGATACTCCTCATCTAGTTGGAACTTGTAGCTAAAGAACAGCAAGTAGAGGCCAGGTCCTATGGTGAGTGCTGGTAGCATGTCCATCAGCTCAGGTTGACCTCCGGTGTCCTCCACTCTCAAAAAAGCTTTAAAAGAGTGCTTCAGATTTTCTGCAAAGTGTGGTTGTTTTGACACTGTCTCGAATATGGCAGCTATTTCAGAATAATCTGGTGATCTGATTTTTTGTTTGGTCAATAATTTTAGTTTTGCCAGCATTTTGTGTATTAAGTTAGGCTGTGGCTTTTGAACAGGGCGTGATTGCTTGGTGTTTCTAATTTGTTGCTTTTTAACCTAATGGGACTGCCCTGTATTGTTAGCCTGACTGACCTTTGCCCTGGTGTCACTACCTCCATGGGAATCAGCTGTAGCCTCAGAAGTGGATTCAGTTTCAGAAGTGGATTCAGCCACAAAACTCTCTTTGAGAGTGTGAAAGAGTAGAGAAGCTTCCTCAGTGGGATTCTTTACAATGGTCCAGTCTACACTTCTTTCTGCTGTAGTTGGATCAGACTTGCCTTGGACTACCACATTGGAGCAACACTCCACTGTGCCTGTGCTGCCATGAATCTGCTCCTCTTCTTTTGCTGACAGAAGATCTATGATCTCTTTCTTTATTCTCCTGAGAGTTGTACTCTTGCCTTGTCTTGGAGGACCAAGGGACATAAACTTTAAAGACAGAAGCTCCAGCACTTCCTTGGAAATGATGAAGTGTTTATATGCATCTTCATATTTTAGAACAACTATTAAACATAAAATAAAATATGCATTACAAAATTCTGCAAATAAAACACTAATTACAGTTATTACAGTATACTATACAAGTAACCCACACACTGCACCAGTACCATTAGCTGGCTCCAGCAATACAGAGTGTGGGCAGCTGGTTTTATAGCCTGGAGCTAAGCCAGTAGAAGCAGCTGCCAGTAGAAGCAGCTGCATTCTAGCACTTGCAATTTTGGCAAAGACAATCAATTACCTTACTTATTATAATATCATAATTAATATAATAAATATTTAGTTTTAACATAATTAACTTAATAATAAATAATAATATTCTAGTTTTATTATAGTACAAGTTTTTAATACCTAACTTTAGATTCCCATATAATCTATAAATGGGACATTCTAAAGAGAAGCCAATATCACTGAAGGCAAGAAGGCTTTCTAGAGATGCTGCTATTTACTTACACTAACCTGACAGAGTGCCTTTGTATACTCCATCTCTATTAGCAACCAGCAACTGTCCAGTAGACAAGATTGCAATAGCTATACATCCATTATACTTCTGTTCTGGTCTATCTCCCTCACTAGTAGTCTCAATCCACTCCTCTGTCTTGTTGGAGTAACTTCTAATGGTAGTAAAGATATCGATGCCGATTAGATTCGATACACAGGAGACGATAGCATAGATGGCAGTAAGTGTGGTTACTGTCCTCCATATTGTTTGTCTTCTTGTCCTGCCACTACTAGCAGATGCTATAAGAGACTCTAAACTGCATATAAATAGAATCTCTCTCTTGTCAAGTCCTCCTGTGAAGTAGAAGTTGCCTTCATGGAATGTTGATCGCATGTTCCAGCATGAAGAAGGAAGTGAGTCTGCAGTCGTCCAATGGTCGTTGAGTAGAACTTCCACTACGTCCAAGTACTTGCCAGGTGAGCCACGCCCACCAGCCACGACCAGGACCTCTGGTGATCCTCCACTAACTGATGATGCTCTGTAGCGACGAGTAGGCATGGCACGTAGCGATGGCTTCCAGTCTAGACCAGTAGTACTAGTCAACAGAGAGTTCGTGAGTTCATAAGTGGAGGGATGCTGTCCACCAACCAATACAAACTTAGACTGGTAGGTAGTTAGGGACGAGCGTGCATATGGTGCACGAGTAGTAGTCCATGAGTGAAGGTCAGTAGAGATGTGAAGTGTGAGATCATCATTATGCATAACTAGCACTTTATTATGGAGTACTGCACATTGGTCAGGCCAGACACGCTTACTCCACCTATGGCAGTGCTCCCAGTGAAGTGAGACTGGAGGATGGAGATCTCTCTAAATGCAAATAAATAAACAAATATATAATTAAAGTGATAAACAAACAAAAAAGAACAACAGCATTTAAGTGCTATTTAAGCGACACAAACAAATGTATTCCTATATCAGCAGTTTATAAACATTCTATACAACTTTAAATAAGTACATAAAATACTAACAAACAACAATATTGTAATTGAACCATGTAAACAAACACACAAATAAACAAATTTACTCTATACTTTACAGGAATGTACACGAATAACAATAGCAACTGCGTGACATACTAACACACAAACATACAAGTTCTCACACAATGCTTATATACAATACAATATTTAGTATATAAAAAAAGTAAAAAAAACAATACTGATAAACAAATAAACAAACACACAAACATACTACTGGCACAATGCGTAAATATGTGCACACAACACAAACACAAAATAATGACATGATATTCCAAACACACAAACACATAATAAGAGAATGAGCTGTTTCTTCCTGTGCTAAAATAATGTACAGTAGGCACCAGAAAAGATAGGTTTTCAATTCTGTTCAGTAGAACAATTTTTTTTGCACTGAAGGAGCTATTGTAGAAAAAGAAAAAAGAGAGAAAATGTTACGGCAGTTGATAAAATATAGTTTTTCAGTTTAACTGTGTTAAAGTTTAAATGCTCAATGTTTACCATATGCCACTTTCAGGAATGTAAAAAATGATGCTATTTTAAATATCATTGGCTTAGATATTCTCACTACTAGAGAACCACCTGTAGCTGGTAGAAAGACTAAGAAGTAGGGACTTGTCAGAGCAGCAAGTTCAGCGAAAATCCAGTCAGTCTGCTTAATCGAAGAAAGTCAGTTTTTTTTTTATTGTGCAAGCAGTTTAGCATGACCCCTATAGCATTTAGAGGGTAGTACAAGGCTTAGCTTGCTGATATAGCTGTGGAAGAGTTTCTAGCTTTTAGCTGTAAATAAACTGAAACGAGAACTTGACTAGTAAAATTTTTATTGTGACTGTACCAACTGTTTAGTCAAAACGCAATGAAAAAATTGTAAAAAAAAAGCTTTTTTCTTTTCGAAAGACACCTGCTATGCTGTATAGAAAGCTAACACATGAACATATACATTAAAAAAACAACAACCCAAAAACATAATCTTCCTATAAAAGTGCACAAACATACAAATATAAATCCTAAATACAAATTATTTACACATGGTAAAAACTGTAAATAAACCACTAACAAACACAACAACAAAAAAATTACTACAAATATATGCTGTGTTTATGTGTTATAAACACACAACTTACTATATTTCTGGAACAAATAGACTTCAAATAGCTAGAGTAAATAGATACAAACTGTAGCAAAAAGAGAGGGATAGTCTAACCATCCTCCAGCACAAAAACACACTAGCAACTGGAAAAAAGAGAGGGAAAGTCATGTCTGAGCATGCTCATGAAAAGAACCTGGTGTCTTTTTAAGAGCATGCTCAGGAACATGACTTTTACCCTCTCTTTTTTCCAGTTGCCAGTGCTGGCTGTGAGCATGCTCAGACATTACTTTCCCTCTTTTTTTCAGTTTAGCTGGTGGTATCTCTTTATGAGCATGCTCAGACATAAGTTTCCCTCTCTATCCAGTTGTTGATGCCATATATATAATGATCAGACATTAATTTCCCTTTTTCTAGTTGTAAAAAAAAATTAAGCAAAGCACTTGGCATGTGTGTAGGTAGCAGTGTTTTCCCTTTTTTCAACCCTTTTGTAAAAGCTATACAAACAGCGGGCTATATAGGGAAGGCTGGATCTAGGCTAACAAACATTTGATTAAGTAATGAGCTAGCCGTAGCTATGCGCTCACCTCTGTACGAACTTGCCGCTGGCTTTCCGCCATATCTTGCTTACTGACAGAGTCGATTGTTTTCCAAAATAGGGCGTTCCCACATTATTAATTTCTGACCCACCACACCCAAAATGCGGACTATAAAGTAGATTCATTACATATTGCGTTACTAGAATCACGCAGAATGGCTGCTATTCACGTTTGACCTCAATTGGTATCTCTGCAACTGCATTGCAAGAGCTCTTGCCGCCTGCTCTCACTGCTGGCGTGGTAAGTGTTCTCCAGTGTGTGTTGGTAGTAGAGAAGTATTGGTTCCAATAGGTCTGATAATGCATGCATCGCCAATACTGGAGTGCTATTCTGACACTAGGCTAGCTTGTTGTGGTCACCTGACAACACTTTGTTAAATATACTTTTACAGTGGAACAGCAATTGTCTGGACGTCTGGACATCAATCATCCGTTACTGGAACAGAACAAATACTGCATGCACATTTACAATTGCAAGGGCCTCAAAAAAAGGGAGGAGCTACTGTACCAGAAGAATTTGAATTCCGGACGTCCACCATCACTACCATCAAGAAAGGCAAGGGTAAGTTAATAGCTTTTGCTTCCCAGAATGGGTCCTTTATGAAAATAGCAGCAACATTTTTCCCTTTTATTGTTATGAATATTTCAATTCCCCAATTAGTTACATGCGGCTAGGGAGAATAAGTTAGCATTGGTAAAGATCGTCAAACGTTACGCAATTGCGCCAAACACACTAGCAAATCAAAGCAAGGAACGGTTATGCACCAATGGTTATATGATTTCTATATATACCTAGCTAGCTCTTCCAGCCCACTTTATTACCTTGTATTTTTTAGGAAGGTGATTTATTTCATTATTTAGTTCAAATGCTCACTGTGTAGAGTATCCAATAGCTACAAGCCACCTTATATCACTAGATTATTGATACACTAGCTATTATGTTTTATAATTGATACATTCTACCACTGACATATGCCCATTTTATGAGCTATTCATATTGTAGATTGGAATAAGCTAAATTTACTGTAACTTATTGTGAACCATGTGAAATTATATAGCAGTTTAGATGTATAGAAGAGCCTATGTTCGCTATTGTCACGGTGACTTTTATTGTAGGTTTGTGTGTAACTATATATGCCTATGTGTATGACTATGTATGTGTGTGAGTACAACTGTATGTGTGTGCATGCTGACGTTGGCTTTTCTAGATGGAAAGTAATTTAACTTAAGTAATCAAAAGTAGCTCAATAAGAATGATAACATTTGTCCAATCCACTTATTGGAATTCAATCTTGTGGGATTTCTTTAATTACCAATTTATTGCTAGCTAGTTTGTATGCTTTGAAAATCATGTCGTCACCAGGAATTTCTTAAAAATGGATACATTTTTTAAATCTAAAATTTGTCTACAATCTTCAAAAGCATAATTAGCTACTCTGTAGCATGACTTAGAGAATAATTAGTAAAGCATTTATCAACAGTAAGTACAATAAATGTACCTAACATTATTCAATTATTGCTGAATGAAGCATTAGCATTTCATGTGATTTGTGAATGTCATATTTGATTTGTGCTTTATTCTTCACTTTTGCACAATTGCAGAAATGCTTTGTCACGAGCTATAATGTAATATATAAGTACGTTTATCAGGCGTCTATTAACTTGTGATTGAGATAAACATTAAGTTTATCAGGCGTCTATTAACTTGTGATTGAGATAAACATTAAGTTTATCAGGCGTCTATTAACTTGTGATTGAGATAAACATTCAGTTTATCAGGCGTCTATTAACTTGTGATTGAGATAAACATTAAGTTTATTTTAACTTGTGATTGAGATAAACATTAAGTTTATCAGGCGTCTGTTAACTTGTGATTGAGATAAACATTAACTTTATTTTAACTTGTGATTGAGATAAACATTAAGTTTATCAGGCGTCTATTAACTTGTGATTGAGATAAACATTAAGTTTATCAAGGCGTCTATTAACCTTGTGATTGAGACAAACATTAAGTTTATTAGGCGTCTATTAACTTGTGGTTGAGATAAACATTAAGTTTATTTTAACTTGTGATTGAGATAAACATTAAGTTTATCAGGCGTCTATTAACTTGTGATTGAGATAAACATTAAGTTTATTTTAACTTGTGATTGAGATAAACATTAAGTTTATCAGGCGTCTATTAACTTGTGATTGAGATAAACATTTTTTTAAAAACACACAGTAGATTGACTCGGCATGCATTGTAACTGGCAGATCTAAAACATAAATGCCCATTGCTCACAGTTGTTGCAGTGACTTATAAAATATTTCAATAAAATTTTGTTGACTTAGTGTCATTAATTATACCAGTAACAGTTTGAACTTTGCTTGGCTAGTTTCTGTCAAAAGTGTGTCAATACTTTTTATTTCTTTCCTCCAGCCACGAGTATTAATTACATCAAATACTTCTTCTATGAGTTAAAACATTGTGGAGCCATATCTGACATAAACCACAAACAGGATTTAAATCCCTTGCATTTCAACTTTATATGGACTCCAGTATAGCTAATTGCAACTTTGTCTTCCCAATTAAAAATAGCATATGCTACTGGGATGCCTTCTTGATAGTCATCTAACACTAGTAACGGAATCAAATGAATATTAGAACCCGTTGCTATATTGTTACTAGGTGTAGTACTAACTTGGTAAGTGTGCACTATTTTTTGCCTTTAGGTATATAAACTGTGCATACTAACCACCCTTGGGGTATTGCTATTTTTGAGTTTTAGTTTAATAGAATAGGCCGGATAAAGCTGTGTGAGGCCTGGATATGATATGTGAGGGTCTACTACCCTCTTATATCCGACCTATAGGGACCAGCCCTAGTTTGGACAACTCTCCTGCTGACGCTCATACGGCAGGAATTTACCATAGCTAGCTGCTTAACTGTTTACCACAGAGCAGAGCAGCCCAGGGTAGAGTTAGATCTGGAGATAACAGCTGGCAGCTACAATGCTAAAGTAAACCTGCCAGGTGTGCTTCAATTGAATTTTAATTGAATTTTAATTTTGGGCCGGAAATTCGCTTGACACCTCCATATTTGTGCGAAAATGCTGATAAACCAAGTTGCTAGTGGAAACTGGGCCGGCTTTGGGTAAACGGACGGGTTCTAAAATAGTTAGAGTACTAGGTGGATTTAGTGCACAAAGCCCTCGGGCCTATGGCCCTTGGGCTTCAGTGCACTAAATCCACCAGTACCTAAGCACCTATGCTCTAACTATTACTTATAATCATTAACATTGTAGGTTGTATTCATATACATACAACAATTGCACAATGTTTGAGTAGCATATCTTTTTGAAATTCTGTCTCAATAACTAATAACAAATCTTGATCATTCAGCAGTTTACAATCTTCATTTGGTTGTTCACCTTTGTTGCTTATACAAGAGAATAAAATTATAGTCAGAAGTCTGCATTTCCTTCATAGTACTGGCCACACTGACGAAATCATTTGAATGTTTTTGAATGCCACCGTCATTGAAAGCTTTCCTTACATGTTCACATCTATAAACTATACCATATAGCAGAATTAACCCTATGACAATACGAACAGAAGGTATCTACTTACTAAAAGTGTCCAGTAATGTAATCATGACTAGTATATCCTAGAGTTGTTTAGTAAAGAATATAAATGCCTATTAGCATTGTAAGTCTGTAGTTTATCTTTCTATTCCAACGTTGGATTCCACTACACTCTTTGTCCATTAACTTTTTCCTATAATGTGAACTCAGTACAAAAAATTTCCCCCAATTTATTAAATCCACAAGAAAATAGTGCATAACAACATTAACTTAATGCACGTAGCTATGTTACTGGTAAAAACACTGATTTTATTTTGATTGACTGCTTACAAAGAAGTTTTTAATGACAGTCTATGATCTGGAATACATAGGAAATAATAAATATTGGCAACCTCATCAGACAACCACTGATTGTTAATCAAGTGCTGGCACCAACTCAAGGCACGGGAATAAGAACAGCTGTCTAATTAGAGATATATTTTATCACTGTAACAAATTCAAGCATAACAATGTGAAATACCTTACCATAGTGCTCATGTACTAATAGAAATGGGTTACTAGATAACACTTCTGCTACTATAACGAGCAGTCTGAGAAGACACTGATGATTAATAACAAAATAATAAAATAGTTCCAATCAGTTTATACACCATATTTTTATTCCACAAGAGGAAACACACTCTAAATAATGGTAACATGTATAATTGGATCAAATTATAAAAAAGCTATTGCATATACCTGTACTTCAATTCTTGTTTACAAAGAAGAAAATTGTAATTGATATTCAGAAATAAATACATTAATCTTAACTAACAGTTTAGTACCCTTAGTGACATGTACAAAGAGCAGAGAATGCTGAAAAGACAGTCTCATCATGGATACAAGTCCACTACTTCCCCAGCTTAGGACCATAATATTATTTGTTACTCAAATGTTGTATGAGTTAGTAATTATGCATAATGTACTCTATTAGAGCTCAACAATGTCAGTGTAAGGGAAATTATTTTTAGTTACTTGTTTAACTGACATATGTAGAACATATTGCATCTGACATGTGCTCTTCCTCTAAGGCTTTGTGAAAAATGACACACTCAGTTTCAACCTGGAATGGATAATTCATATTAATAGGAAATGTCACACATTAACATGAAAATGATCACCAAGTGTTTATATGAAATCTTTTTATCAGTTAGATCAAAACAAAATGAATTCAACCCAAAATGCAAACCTTATCATGTGAAGTAGCCTGCAATTCAATATAAAGTTCAATACTTCCTTTTTTAAGGTTGTTTCAGCAAACCATACATGCTACTATTATTTTTAAAACCTAATAATTATGTAGACTGGCATACTTAACATCATACATACGTCTGCTTCACCATTACTGCACACTCAAGCATTGCCTTCACAATATCTCACAGGAAAGCACACTATAATAAGTAACTAAATTAATTGGTTTATCTTACTCTGATGGTAACTATGTCAAAAGATAATAACAAGCTAGAGGAGTAAAACATTCGTGAGCATCAAACTGGTCTCTGGGTAGGAGCGACGTATGAGTTGCTGCATATAAATGAAAGATATGAATATGCTGACTACAATTGTCTTAATTTAGTTTACACGAATAGTTCAAATCCAATGTCACTGCAGCCACCATGTATAACTCTTATTCTAGCACTGTAATATATGTTTCCCAATTCATGATGGCTGCAATCACCTCAGAATCTGTTAACAGTATCACTAAAACTAATTATTTACATGTACTTTAAACTTGTTATATTAGCTATAGCTTATAGCTGGTCTAGCTACCTTCCTCACAAATCTGGCAATTTGAGCGAAGACTTCCCAAGCTCGCAAATGCCTTTTAAACAGAGCCTATTTTTTAGCAGAACCTGTAGAGTGCTTTATATGAAGCATAAGTTTGTACCATTTATAATACCAGGAGGAAATCGTAACATACTGCAGCTATTCAATCCCACAACGTGAGCCTTTGCCACAGCAAATCGACCACTTACCGTGACCACGCCTATCCATCAACTACCGCGAGTGACGATGTTTACCTATGCTAACTTACTCTCCTTAGTCGCTTCCCAATTAGTTCAGGTAATAGATGTTCCACTGTACATGAAAATATCGGAAGTGAATGAATAGCCTATCGTAAATAATCAGATGTCACTATTATTGGCTTTCAGTGCATAAATTGCTTCATTTAACTTTAGAAATTCCTATTACTTCCTCAGGCAATTGTCTTGTATTTCAGTAAATTATTTCTCATATATTTATAAATTCTTTGTTCATGCCAAGTTCTGTTCTGTTAGCTGATTTCATCTTCTAAATTTGTAGCTATACCAAATCGAAAGCACGATATCACTGAAGAACTTTTCAGTTATTCTAGGACCTCTTGGATCCCTGGTACTTTCTCTAGTGAATTTGACTCCATAACCTTTTCCCATTTCATGAAGAAGCTTTTTTTTTTTTTACAAATAGCCAACTTGGCAATAACTCTTCTCTTATGCTCAGTTTTGGTTAGTTTCTTTTCCAACAAACAAAAAAGTAACTCAGTTTTTACACTATTAATTGCCTCCCCTCCCCCCCTAAAAAGAATCCTGTGAAACCCAGCTTCTGTGTGCTGAAAGGACCTTTTCAGTGCCCAAGCAACTGAATAATAAGTATGACTGAATGTGGTGCCATAGTTCCCAGCTGTCCTGATTAGGCCGAGACACTTGTGATATTCTCACATCCGTCTGGTGCACGCCCAACGGAGGCTTTTGTCCTAGTGATGAGTGGCTTTTTCAGAATAATGCTTAGTCAGCAAAATCTGGTGGTACAGTGTGGTCCAGAGGTCCCACTCATGCTTACAATGTGTAAAGACAACATGTCACAATAGAAGAGTCAGCATTTCTAATTATAGTGCATTCAGCTGTTTCTAATTATAGTGCACTCAGCTGTTTCTAATTATAGTGCATTCAACTGTTTCTAATTATAGTGCATTCAGCTGTTCTTTTTTTAGTTTTTGTTTGTGTTGTATCTATTATATTGAACTCGTGTGTGCACATCTGTGTGAGTTGTATAAGTGTGAGTATTACAATTAGTATGTTTGTGTGTGATCAGCTCGTCTAGTGTATGTTAAATATCATTAAGCGGTGGCCACATATAACAACGCGCACTTCCCATAGATCCACACATTAATTTATTTCCCGCCAATACACCACAATTAGATAATACGCTAACAGAAACAATCGCAAAGTAGTAGCAGCAGCGAAGTGTAGTGTCTTTAGCTTCAGGTTTTCTCATAGCCGTTTATAGCAACACTCCGTATAGTAGTCCTTGTCTGAGCTCACGTGGCAAGGTGCACCAGGCTGCCTCTCCTCCTGTAACCGTTCTCCAGGCTCTGCACATCTGAGCTCGAGCGGATGGATCCAACAGGCTGGATTTATGAAGAGCAAAGACTTCCCAAGCTGCCCAGCTCTAAGACCTTCACCTTGGGCTATCTCCCAGAAACTGCTCTCTCTTCTGAGTCTCTTGATATTGTTGTATTGATGTTTGTTTACTCTTGGTATAGGTGGGCTCTTTCTAGAACCAATGCAAATCCATTGAAAAAATTGCTCGCATACTAGAGTACCAGAAATGGGGGTGGGTGGGGGCGTGGTTATTTAATAAGAATTGCGAGTGGAATAAAATAGTTCCCAATTTTGTATCAGTTTTTCTTGGAATCTAATAATGAGAATAACAATTATTTTACACACGGGTAGACCTAAAAAAAAGAAGAGCTGTGCCACAACTTGAATTTTTCAATATCTTATAAAAAGAAAAAATGCGAATAAATCATTAAGTAATATTGAAATGAAAAGAACTTCCCAAGTAAAAATGTCCTGTAAGATCTTGCAGGATCATAACTGTTTTTCTAAGATTTGATGGGATAATGCAAGACAAGATGCGTCCTACGAAATCTTGGGAGTACAATTTATACACTATAGCAAGATCACACAAGATCCTTTAGAGTTCTTGCCAAGATTGTTCCTGCTAGTTCTGAGATAATCTTGGATACTTTTATCACTTATGATCACACAAGATCCTTTAGGGTTCTTGCCAAGATTGTTCCTGCTAGTTCTGAGATA
>WLWD01002745.1_pt1 | contig 21012 bp, 20 predicted proteins | sample 6712731 | NCBI WGS metagenome assembly WLWD01 (sample SAMN12718690, study PRJNA576275) | sponge metagenome | isolation source: marine sponge | host: Mycale hentscheli | place: New Zealand: South Island, Marlborough, Capsize Point | collected 2014-11-01
TCTCCTAGCTTCTTCTCTTGTTCTCCTAGCTTCTTCTCTTGTTCTCCTAGCTTCTTTTCTTGTTCTCCTAGCTTCTTCTCTTGTTCTCCTAGCTTCTTCTCTTGTTCTCCTAGCTTCTTCTCTTGTTCTCCTAGCTTCTTTTCTTGTTCTCCTAGCTTCTTCTCTTGTTCTCCTAGCTTCTTCTCTTGTTCTTCTAGTTTCCTCTCTTGTTCTCCTAGCTTCTTCTCTTGTTCTCCTAGTTTCTTCTCTTGTTCTCCTAGCTTCTTCTCTTGTTCTCCTAGCTTCTTCTCTTGTTCTCCTAGCTTCTTTTCTTGTTCTCCTAGCTTCTTCTCTTGTTCTCCTAGCTTCTTCTCTTGTTCTCCTAGCTTCTTCTCTTGTTCTCCTAGCTTCTTCTCTTGTTCTCCTAGCTTCTTTTCTTGTTCTCCTAGCTTCTTCTCTTGTTCTCCTAACTTCTTCTCTTGTTCTCCTAACTTCTTCTCTTGTTCTCCTAGCTTCTTCTCTTGTACTCCTAGCTTCTTCTCTTGTTCTCCTAGCTTCTTTTCTTGTTCTCCTAGCTTCTTTTCTTGTTCTCCTAGCTTCTTCTCTTGTTCTCCTAGCTTCTTCTCTTGTTCTCCTAGCTTCTTTTCTTGTTCTAATATTCTCTTTTCCTGTTTCATGTTAAGATTCTTCAATTCTATCATTTGTTCTTGTAATTTCAGTTCGAGCTGTGCTCTACTCTCTACAGCTAGAGTAGCAGTTAAGGTGAGATGTTTCAGGTTATTATCTCTGACATGTTCCTCCTGGTCTTCTCTAATGAATCGATCTTCACATCCTACTCCCTTGAACTCGCACTCCACCTCTTCCAGACGACATATCTTCATGTGGTCTTCCATCACTTCTCGCTCACAACTCACCCCACACATATTGGGACACTGCAAGGCTATATACTTGCACTCTGGCAAGTGTGTGTCTACTACCTCCTCGTAGGTAGCTTTGAAGCCACAGTGCTGGCAGATATGAGGTCTCTTGGAACACTCTTGGGCCACATGCTGCTCCACCTTGTTCCTGGGGATGGCTAGAGTGCAGTTGAGGGGACACTTGATGTCCACATACTGGCAGTTGTCCAGGTCAGGGTCCAAGTGAAGGTCTAGCTGGTCCAGTGTCCCAGACCAGACACACCCCCTCTCTTTCATGTTGCAGTATACTTGGAGCTGCTTTACTTTGTTCTGATATTTCTTAAACTCCACCATGGAAAACTCTTCTTCACCACATACTGGGCAAGGCTTGTCTTGGTTCTTAGAGTCCACTATGCAAGTGTAGCAGAAGGTTTCTTCACAGCAACTGGTATAGACATGTCTCCTAGCTACCAGAGTACACTTCTTACAGTAGAAGTCTTCTGGAACAAACTCTATAAACTCACACTTATAGCCTTGACTACTGGCAGCCATTTTTGAGAAGAAAAACTACTCTGTACAAATATGGTGTGTGTGGTGGCTGAGTGGTGTAGTGGTTTAGCCCTTGGCTCCAGGTGGGAGGGCTGAGGTCCTGAGTTCAAGCCCCACTCTGGCAACTTTCCATCTGGTTTTCCATCTGCCTCCCACCCACAGCACCACCAGTCCACCCAGCTGTGATTGGGTACCTGGCATTTGCTGGGGTACAAATACAAGGCCATTTCTCATGAAACAGCAATGGTTCAGGTGGGACTTCTGGTGCCCACACCACTTGCTGTGAGGAAAGGCCTTTCTCCTGCGAGTTCCTAGCCTGTCTTTTCTGTGCATTTCTTCATTGAAGTAGTTACTACGTCAGTCAGCCTTTTCTCATCTACTTCTATCTTTTTTTTTGCCTTGCGTTCTCCTAGTTGTCTGCCTTTCTTCTACCTATGATATGTGGTTAGCTATTTTAGGTGAACAGGTCTTTCCAACTCAGTACGGCAAATGAATTATTCATGAATACAGATACCCACTTCGAGTTGGACAGGACAAAACCTAGGAGAAAAAAAAAAAAAAAAAAAAGAGAGAGAGAGAGAGAGAGAGAGAGAAAAGAACACACCTTAAGAACCTCCAAGCTGTTAGGTTCAGATGGTATAATGGTAAGCATGCCAGATGACAGCATGGCGGGTTCGAGTTTGAGTCTGATATGGAACACTTTTTCCTAGTCCTATTTTTCTTTCCGCTATGTATAGAGTGGGTGGAACTATACTCAGGTAATGACGCGTTTAATCAACACTGCTCAGCTCATGGAATATTCATGAATACACACACCGTCGTTGGTCACCGTTGTTACTGACACACAAGCATATCATTATAGACATTTTAAATATTATTTTTCATCACCACCTCTCATAAATGCTTCCTGCTGTTCACATTTTCAACACTTATGAAACTGATGTAGTTCTCTCAAGATAAATTATAACGTCAAAATAACAAGTAATACAAGAAAAACAACAGCACTAAAGCATGAACATCATACGGAACTTGTTGTGATGGTAACTGAATATGATAGTACCATTTAAGATCAGTATATAGAAAAAGTGTTGGGTATTACTATTAGTATAATATCTGAACATCAACTAACAACATTTAACGTCAGTGATATGAAAGAATAATGTGTCATTAGCTAAGAAAGGACCTATGTTACAATGTTCAATAAAACCTTCACAGTCTCGCTTAATTAGAGTAAGAAATGATGATTTCTTCCATTTAAAAAAACTAGTTCCCTTTACATTTTCTCCTCCTCTTTGATTGATAAGTTCTATAGTGATCTGACCTTCTGCTGGCCACTTCAATCTATCATCAAATTCCCCCGGCAATGATCTCAGTTCCACGTTAATTGCCTTGCCACGCCCATAAAAATGCCCATTAGCATCGACGCCTACGTAGAATTTGTAGCCAAATAAGTGTGAATACATGACTGGACTCCTCCAGTAATTAACCATGCCTTTCACTTTATCTTGGGTAAAGTTCAGCGTTTCAAATTTCCTTGTCAGAAATAAGACATCATTGCAGTGAGAAATCATCTGTTTAGATTCCAGCAATTCTTGCTGTAATAGTTTGACTTTATTGGTTAGAACTGTTCTAATTTCAATTATGTTCTTCTCTTGTTCTTCTAGCTTCTTCTCTTGTTCTCCTAGCTTCTTCTCTTGTTCTCCTAGCTTCTTCTCTTGTTCTCCTAGCTTCTTATCTTGTTCTCCTAGCTTCTTCTCTTGTTCTCCAAGCTTCTTATCTTGTTCTCCTAGCTTCTTCTCTTGTTCTCCTAGCTTCTTCTCTTGTTCTCCTAGCTTCTTCTCTTGTTCTCCTAGTTTCTTTTCTTGTTCTCCTAGCTTCTTCTCTTGTTCTCCTAGCTTCTTATCTTGTTCTCCTAGTTTCTTCTCTTGTTCTCCTAGTTTCTTCTCTTGTTCTCCTAGCTTCTTCTCTTGTTCTCCTAGCTTCTTATCTTGTTCTCCTAGCTTCTTCTCTTGTTCTGTTATCTTCTTCTCTTGATCTACTATTTTCTTTTCCTGTTCCCTGTTTAGATTCTTTGCTTCTATCTTTTGTTCTTGTATTTCTAGCTTAAGTTGTTTTTTATTCTCTACAGCTAGAGTAGCAGTTAAGGTGAGATGTTTCAGGCTATTATCTCTGACATGTTTCTCCTGTTCTTCTCTAATGAATTGATCCTCACATCCTACTCCCTTGAACTCGCACTCCACCTCTTCCAGATGACATATCTTCATGTGGTCTTCTATCATTTCTCGCTCACAACTCACCCCACACATATTGGGACACTGTAGGTCTACACACTTGCACTCTGGCAAGTGTATGTCTACTACCTCCTCGTAGGTAGCTTTGAAGCCGCAGTTCTGGCAGATATGAGGTCTCTTGGAACACTCTTGGGCCACATGCTGCTCCACCTTGTTCCTGGGGATGGTTTGTGGGCAGTTGAGGGGACACTTGGTGTCCACATACTGGCAGTTATCCAGGTCAGGGTTCAAGTGAAGGTCTAGCTGGTCCAGTGTCCCAGACCAGACACCCCCCCTCTCTTTCATGTTGCAGTAGACTTGGAGCTTCTTTACTTCATTCTGATACTTCTTTAACTCCACCATGGAAAACTCTTCTTCACCACATACTGGGCAAGGCTTGTCTTGGTTCTTAGAGTCCACTAAGCAAGTGTAGCAGAAGGTTTCTTCACAGCAACTGGTAAAGACCAGTCTCCTAGCTACCAGAGTACACTTCTTACAGTAGAAGTCTTACTCTGGCAATTTTTCCATCTAGTTTTCCATCTGCCTCCCAGGTGAGTGCTCTATCTGGCCAATCCGCTTTCAGAAAAATGAAAACCTGATTTCTGATTTATTTCCTCCGAATTTCAGAAACCAGATTTTCCAAATACCGAATTTTATGGGAGAAATCAGATTTTGATCTATTTGACCGCCGAAACCCGAAAACGGATTTGCGTTGTTTTAGCCTGTTTCAGCTTTCAGCTTTTAAGCTTAGTATTCAGCTGAAAGATGATTTTTGGAGTCCATTTCAGCTTTCAGCTCAGTTGAAAGTTAAAGGGCGAGTGCACCCGGTGAGTGAACATTTGGGCCATTGAGAAATTAATAAATCACTTCTACAAGTTTGAAGAAAAAGCTGCTGTACTTATCAATTTTCAATTTTTTTAAGCAATTGAATAATTGAATATTGACGATGTTTACCCAATAATTTTATCATTACTAAATGTGTATTAAGTAGCAAAACCCTTTACCAAATGTTCCATTCATTATAACTTGATGGACAACTCTCCTCAAAAAAATTTGCAGTAGAGTTTATTTTTAAATAACAAGCATACTTTATCAGTACCATTAATGCCACATTCATTGGGTGTGCCAAAATATATTAATGTTTTTGCATCATGCCTCAACTACAGGGTGAGTAGCTAGCTACCTGTTTCAGTAGTAGCTATGTAGCTATTCCAAATGCCTGCAAACTTTTTTTTAACTCTGCAAGCCATGCTGCTTAGTTAGAGTTGCAGACAGCACGAGGACTTTTATTGCATATAATGCAACCTCAGTACCGCATTATGCATTAACAGTCTATTAATGTATCAAGAGTGGTGTAATCTATTTTATAAGTGCACATATGTAATTCACATGGATGCATGTGGCTACAGTGCCACATCCATGTTACTGAAATTATGTGAAACAATACTATACTTACCAGCCATACCAATTTGACCAAGCAATCAGTCTTCCAAGTGCATATGTGACTGAGCTGACTGACTTATTGCTAGTAGCTAGCTATATCATGCATAGCAAAACTAGTGGTGGTAATTCTAGCACTAGTGAAATTAAGTTCAATGTAGATAAAGTGAGCTAAAATTTACTCCGTTAAAGCTTTATTACGATATTTATATCACCATACGATATAGAAATTAAAAACATTTTAACCTGTCATACATGAGACTTTGATACAATACAGAAGTATAATGCTGATTATGTGTAAGAAACAGCTAACACTATACATTTAAATCATCTAGAGTAACCCATCAAGACTATTGTAAAGTTAATAATTTAATATTATAATGAACAATAATGCGTGATGAATTACAAGGAGGTGAATAAAATATAAATGAAACAACAGTGATGACACTGTGAGTGCTCTGTCTACCATGACAAAAGCTAGCAGTATGAAGCTGAATCAGCTTATCTACTGTGAATGTAAGTCGTGTTGCTTCTTCAGGATGCCCTTTATTATCCATAAACACTCTAACATCTTCTAGAGCAGCTATTTAATCCTCGTATTTTGTTATCTTAGGTGGAGGTGGTTCCAAGTCAAATTCTTCTTCTTCCTCATTAGTTACTTGTGGAAGAGAAGCAGAACTTGCATTAAGGTCAGCATAAAACCTGTCCTCCCAGTCACCACCATGTTCCATACAAATGGACATGTCACCTTCTCCACTGATATACTCCTCCATTCCACAGCACATTTCTGTCTGAGAAATTTGATTAGCCTTGTTCTTCCATATCAGCAAACGGGTCTTCATTTTCAAACTGGCGGCCAACAACAGATAAATCAGTACGAGTAACTCCTGCTTTCCGGAAGCATTTCATGACCGTTTCTTCCTTTACTGAATCCCAGGGCTTGAGCTACCCAACGAATGGCCTGAGGAACATTGACTGATTGTACTAGTTGGGATGCTGTTTCTGTGGTTTGGTCAATCTTTGAAAGCACAAATCTTAGAAAAGCTTTCGATAAAACACTTTAAAATTATGTATAATACCTAAATCTAGTGGCTGTAGATGCGATGTAGTGTTTGGAGGGAGAAAAATGATCTTAATATTAGAGTATTTTTCCTTCAGCTCGTGAGGATGACATCCAGCATTGTCCATGAGAAGAACAATATATCTAGAGGAAGATGACAAACGGCGATTAACTTGCGAAAGCAACTCGTCTAATATTTCGCCGGTCATCCATGCATTGGTTGACTGAAATATTGTACTGGAAGCTTTGATACATCAATTCCTTTAAAACACCTAGGTTTTTTTTATTTCCAAATTACACAGGCAACTTCTTTACCACCAGCAGCATTAGCTATAAAGCAAATAGTAAAGCGTTGTTTTGCCTTTTTTCCTCCTTTACACTGAGACCCCTTCTTTCCAAAACCATACTCGGGTAGAGCACGCCAGAAGCATCCTGTTTCATCAAGATTCCAGATGTTTTCAGCTGAATACCCATGAACTAACTCGAGAAGTTGTTCCTTCCAAGAATCTACAGTTTCTCCAGACACATCACCAGATTCACCACAAACTTTCATCCTGTGAACATCATATCGCTTTTTCCAACAGTCTAGCCACCCATTGGAAGCTTTAAAATTATGGAAAGACAATTGCTCAGCAATTAACCTTGCCTTCTCACACAACTGTGGACCGGAAGGATAAATATTTCTGGCAGTGGCAATAGAATACCATTTGTAAAGCAATTCATTGATTTCACCAAACTCACAAGTACGGGATCTTTTGCCTAGCACAACACTATCATTTGAAATATTGGATTCATATTGCTCTCTAATGTTATCTTGATGGGCTAAAATAGTGTTAACTTGTGTCTTTCCACAATTGAACTTATCAGCCAGAATCCTGCTAGTTATGTGTGGGTTCTTATTCCTCATTTCAATCAATTCATATTTCTTCTTCAAGCTAAGAGCATTTCTCGCTTTCTTTGTCGAAGACATGGCTCCTTCCAGAAGTATGGATTTAGCAGCACAACAGGCAACCCATAGAGAGTAAAGGGTCGACTATGTGGTCAAGCTCCACCCACCGCTATCTCAACAGGAGCGATGACTAGCCAGCCCATAGCCAGACAGAGGTTGTTAGCTTCAGTTTTGAATCGTTCTATCATGCTTATAGAGCGTAATGGGAGCCCTGGGTAGGGGAGGTGCTACGTTTGGAGCGAGATCCAACCAACCAGGAGGACATCAATGCTGTAGCGATAATCAATGCTAGTGGAATAGTCGGTCATGTACCCTTCAACTTCGCTCCTATTATGTCAGCGTTTCTGAGGAGGCCTATAAACAAGGGAATGGCTGAGGTGACAGGAAACAGAGTGAATCGTGGAGCTGGCTACGGGTTGGAGATTCCATGCAAGTACCACTTCTTTGGATCGTCCTTGTATATAGAAAGACTAAAAATTATTGTGGACAAGCAGCGTTCTGATGGATTGTTGTAGTTTTCATTGTGTTATTGTTATGAATGAATGCATGTTGTATATGAAATACCGAAGGGTGTGTTGGGGGGTGGAGCTAACTGTCCGTTGTAAGCAGGTCCACTGTTAACACCACTAATTAGTGGCCGTAATACGGAGTAGAGAGGTGGCCGTATTGCAGGGTTTTTTGTATACTAAAAGCAATAGTCGTGCGGTCTGGACCAATCCAAGTGGCCGCTTAAGACAGGTGACCGTTAAGTAAGGTTCTAGTCTGGCGCGCGCAGCCCCTCCGCGGAAAATCTCGGGAGGGTCTGGTGACCCGTACGTACCAGTTTGGTGTATTTCCCCATGAATCGTGGGGAAACGTATAAAATGTGTACTTCATATGATAGCGTGATCTAAAAATAGTTACAATTATATCCGTGGGCGGTGAGGAAAATAGTGCGGTAAGAAAAAACGCGCTGCACTTGAAGCGCGTGGTAGATCTGAGCTCCGCTGGTGATGTCTGAGAGTTGCAAGTTGGAGAAACTTGTACAAGATGTGGCTACTTCTGTTGAGCTACCATTTGAGCTAAGCATGGAGCAGGTAGAAAGTATTGTACACTTTACTAGAGGAAAGGATGTATTTGTAAGTCTTCCAACTGGATCAGGAAAGAGCATGTGCTATATTCTTCTACCAAGAGTATTTGACAAGATAAGGGGTGTGGAGAATAAGTCGATAGTTCTGGTAATATCTCCGCTGGTGGCAATCATGCAGGAACAAGTAGAGACAGTACAGGCATTGGGAATCTCTGCTGTGTATGTTAGTGATATTGATGGCACCAGGGAGAAGCATTTGATAAAGAGAGGACAGTATCAAGTGGTGTACATAAGCCCAGAGGCTCTTTTCTGTAGCACTGAATGGAAAGAAATGCTTTCTACAGAATACTATAGGGAGAATTTGGTTGCCATGGTAATTGATGAAGCTCATTGCATCAGGAAATGGTACGGTTAGCTATATTGCCATGTAGAGTGATAACAAATGTTTTGTTTGTTTAGGGGAACTGCATTTAGGAAGGAATTCTCACATTTGAATGAAATAAGAAGTGTGATTCCAGATACTGTCCACGTCATGGCACTAACAGCCACTGCTACACTATCAACAAGAAGATTTATCATCAACAACTTAAGTATGGATGTGCCTTATATTATTTATGTGCCACCTGCCAAGAGCAATATAACATATTATGTGGGTGACAAGCCTAAAGGCGGTGTGGAGGTTGCATTTCAACCAATATGTGAGGCACTACTTAAGAACAAGAAGATGGACAGGGTCTTGATATTTTGCAGGAGTTATAGTGATGTTGTCAGTGTACATCAACATTTCAAACAATTATTGAAAGAGCACATTGTGGAACCACCGGGTCAGTGATGGATCTGGGGTGGGATGGGGTGGGGGGATGGTGGGGTTTCATCTGCATGCTCAGCTAATTAGTCATGTAAGGTACCCAGACTGTCCCAATCAGCACCAGCTAGTTCCTGCTGTTGACTTTTGCAGATGGTAATAGATTGAGTAGTCTAATAGCAATAGGTGTGGTCATCAATTTTTTTTAAGAACCCCCCTAGCCATTTTTTTGTATCCGTCACTGCAGGTTCCCCCGATTATGTGAAATATCGTGTGGTTGACATGTTCACACACTGCACCCATGCCTCTGTGAAAAAGAAAATTGTGGAACAGTTCAGTATTGAATCACCTCTGAGAGTTGTGATAGCTACAATTGCATTTGGCATGGGAATGAATTGTCGTGACATACGCCAAATCATTCACGGCAGGTAAAGCGCAGCGGACCGAGGTTACCGGCGGTTAAAGGGGCGGGGTAGCAAAGGACCGGGCGGGAGCCCGGAAAGGCGCTCGAGCATGCGCAGGCATAAGGCGGGCTCAGGCACGACTATAACTACCTCGTACGGGGAGCACCAATTAGAAAGCTAAGAGAAAATAAAATAAAATGAGTATGGCAAATGAGAAAGGGAAGACGCCCAGACAGCGGGGCAAGGCCACGGGAGAGGCCCGCGGCCGAGAAGACCCTCCTGCGTCCAAAAGGTTGAAGGGAGACAGAGATTCGGTGGTAGAAAGTGAGGACGAGAGCGAAGCGTTATACGAGGGAGTCACGGAGAACAGAAAGATGATCGGAATGCTGGTGAAGCAGATGGGAGACTTGAAAAAGGCCGTCTTGGAGAGACTCCCAGAAAATGAAGGTTCGCAGAGGGGGCATGATGGTAGGAAAGTGAAGGGGTGAGTAAGGGAGAGTGAGCACAAGAGGGTAATCAGGGACGTGGGAATGGAGGACTGGAAGGCAGAGACAAACGTTCCTGATGCTCACCTCCGTACCAGAATGGTGCGTGACAAACCGAGCTCAGTGGGCTTTGTGGAAGCATCCAGTGGGCGAGTGTCAGCTCGGATGTGTGGGGCAAGCTGGGCGGGAGTCGTTGGTCCGACTAAGTAACGCCAGCAAGATTAGGCAGTAAGGAGGGTAGCCAGAAGATGGGTAATGGTAGGTTGAGTAATTAGGAAGGGGAAGATGACCACGCTTGGCCGGGAAATAAAGCCCAAGGGACCTAGGAGCGTGTGTTTCCAAGGGAGGAGGGGGTGACTAGTGGTCTTGCTGGGGGCATGACTGGGAAGTCACGAGTATGAGGAGAGAGCGGCAGAGGTCCAGCAAGGGGAAGCTTTGCTGTGAAGGCCGCCAGGAAGAGGGATTAGGCAGAGGCCCGGTGTGGGGTGGTCACACCGGGAAGCCAATCCACAGGGTAGTGGGCATATAAAATAAAAAAGTTAAGTAGAGACGGAAGGTCATTTAAGGAGGAGCAACAGAGGTCCCGGGCTGGGTGGCAGCCCGGTGAAGTTGCGAGGGGAATGAGGAGATGTCGAAGGTCCGGTGCCGGAGAGGGCGACACCGTGAAAGGAGGGCAGAGTGGGGGATCACCAAGAACTAGCGGGAAGTGCACGTGGCAGTGAGTGGGGGCGGTGTCTGTTTAATGGGCGCCCGTCAGGACACTGAGGGAGTGCACGCTAGTATAAGGAATGAAAGTGGACAAGTGCGGAAAATAGGGCACGATACTGTTCACTGTGGCTTGGTCTGTGTGTACAGACAGAGTGGCGGAGCTGACGGAGGTCGTCAGAAGGAAAGGAGCCACAATGGCACCAGTGGAGTCCCTGGGTGGCGAAGAGCCGCTGCTCCAAAGGCTGGTGGACAGCCTGAAGGACTCCAGGGCTGAGAAAGAAGAAAAGAAGGCGCCCAAGGTGGTGCACCTGCTAAAGAATCAGCCACCCCTCCCAAGCAAGGTCGTTGAGAGAATCAGGGAAAGGGCGTTTGTGGAATTCGCCACGTTTCCCGTGTTCGACGACGGGCCGAACGAGTCTGGAGAGCTGAAGATGGGCTCAGGAGAGACCGAGGAGAGTGCGACAGGAGGGGTGGCCAGCAGGAGGAGGAACACAAAGGAGATCCCAGACCTAGCGGGGTGGAGCACGTGCTTCACCCTGTTTCAGGTGGCATGGGCTTCCAGCGAACCGGAGATGTGGGCCCCGTTGGCTGCCTATCGGGAAGTGATCTTTAAACTGGCAAGGCGGCACCAGTGGTCACAAGTCGTAAGATACGACAGGAGACTCCGACGGGAGGCGGCGGGCAAAGAGGAGGTGAAGTGGGACGAGGAAAACCTGTCCCTGCTCTTGGACATCGTCCACTCCGCCCCACAGGGGAGACCCGAACCCAAGCAGAGTACCAGCGGGAGCGGACCCGTGCCAAGGAGACCGGAGCAGAGTGCCAGCGGGAGCGGACCCGCGCCAAGGAGACCGGAGCAGAGACGAAAAGGGGCATGCTTCCGCTTTAACAGGGGAGAAGGAAGGTGCGGCTTCGGTGCACAGTGCAGATTCAGCCACACCTGCTCTAACTGCGGAGGCGAGCACCCTGCAACCTCATGCAAGTCATGGGAAAAGAAATGACTCTGAGCAAGGACTCTGTCTATGTCGTCACTGCATTAATTGTACCTACCTATGTTATAGATGTTGTAATATACATAAGCACAGAAGAACCGGGCTGGGAGGTGGTGGGCAGGTGTCGGGTGACGGGCAGCGAGTGAAGGGCTCGAGTGACAGAGCGTTGGGGGTAACTAACGGGGCGGGCAGGTAGGGTAAGGGGTAGAACGGGAGGGTGGAGGGCTAGTTAGGTACTAGGGTCGGGTAAGGGAATTAGGAATGCACGCACGTAGTTAGGGGGAAGAGATGTCACGGTACAAAAGGGCAAGAGCTGACATGGTGGTTATGCTGTTGCAGGGTACTGTTTCACAAGGCAGCTGAGAGAGCTGGAGCAAAAGTCGGAGGGCCCGAACAGTAGAGTGCTGCAGGGAGCGGAGGAGGTAGTGACCCCTCTGGTGTGGCAGCAATGGGAAAAGGAGCTGGAAGACCACCCGGACAGAGTGTGGGTGGAGTTCCTGGTAAGAGGTATTCGGGAGGGTTTCCGACTGGGCCATGATCAGGGTGCGGTCACTCTGAGGGAAAGGGGAGGATCAATGTACGAGGCCTCTGAGCACAGGGGGATAATCGAGGAGTACCTGGCAAAGGAGGTCCAGGGCAAGAGAGTGTGGAGGGTGGAGAGCGGCACTGAGATGGTCCAGTGCTCACCCTTTGGAGTCATCCCTAAAAAGGGTAAACCGGGCAGATGGAGATTAATAGTGAACCTGTCCGCACCGGAAGGGAGCAGTGTGAATGATGGCATTGACAGGGAACTGTCCAGTGTTGCATACACGTCAGTGGATGACGTGGTGAGGAGGGTGCTGGAGTTAGGGGAGGGTACCTTGCTGGCTAAAGCTGATGTAAAGGCAGCTTACAGGAACGTTCCCGTCCACCCCAGAGATCGGTGGCTGCTGGGAATGAAATGGGAAGGCGTGACCTTTGTGGACGGCACCCTCCCGTTCGGCCTCAGGTCGGCACCATTACTGTTCACGGCAGTGGGCGACGCCTTAGAATGGGTGGCCACGAAGGAGGGAGCGGTGTGGCTCCGTCATTACGTTGACGACTTCGTGGCAGTGGGGCGAAAGGGCACAGAAGAGTGTCGGAGGGCCATGGACGTATTTAAGGAGACGTGCCAGCGGCTGGGTATGCCGCTGGACGAGAGCAAGGAGGAAGGGCCCAGCGAGGTGCTGACCTTCCTAGGATTGGAGATAGACACAGTCAGGATGGAGGTCAGACTACCTCAAGAAAAACTGTCACAGATGAGAGCCCTCCTGAAGAGATGGAGGGGAATGAGAAGCTGTAAGAGGAGAGACCTGGAGTCGCTGGTAGGGTCACTCAACCATGCCTGCAGGGCAGTTAGGCCAGGCAGAGCCTTCAAGCGAAGGCTACAAGACGTGATGACCACCGTAAAGAGAGATGGCCGCAGAGTAAGGCTGAATGCAGCGGCAAGGGCAGACATTGACTGGTGGTACCGCTTTGGGCTGGAGTGGAATGGCACGTCCCTCATGAAGGCGATAGCGGCGGTGGGAGAGCCGCAGGAGGAGTTGGTCTCAGACGCCTCGGGCAGCTGGGGTTGCGGGGCGGCATGGAGAGGAAAATGGTTTCAAATCCGCTGGTGCGATGTGGCAGGCACAAGCGAGTGGGGCATCATGCCCAAAGAGCTGTTGCCCATAGTGGTGGCAGCAGTGGTGTGGGGCAAGCTATGGGAAGGACTGGTGATCAGAGCCAGATGTGACAACATGTCGGTGGTGGCGGCCGTGGGGGCCGGAGCATGCAAGGAGATGAGATCCATGCACTTGCTTAGCTGCTTGGCATGGGTGGAGGCTAAGCTATCTCTGACAATAAGGGCAGAGCACATTAAGGGCTCTGAAAATGTGGTCGCAGATGCCTTATCCAGGGACAATGTTGTGCGTGCTCATTCCATCATGCAGGTGGCGGAGGAGGAGCCGGTGGAGGTGCCAAGGGAACTCCTGGACCTGTTGAGCCGGACAGACCAATCACAGTCAGAGCAGGAGTGGAGGAGGCTGTCAACGCTGCTATCGACCAGTCGATAGCAGAGCCCACGAGGCGGCGGTACGCCGCCGCGTGGAAGAAATATGAGGAATGGTGCAAACAGTTGGGGGAGACACCGCTGCCAATCTCAGAAGACAAGGCAACGGCGTACGTGGTGACGTTAGCCAGGGGTGGACTGAAATGTGGGTCGATAAAGTACCACCTGGCGGGGATAAGGATGGCCCAGATGAAGGCGGGCATGGCGGCCCCGAGCTGGAACACCGGCGGGAGACTGGCACAGGTGCGAAAGGGGCTGGCACGGATGGAGGCCGTGGACAAGAAAGATAGCCTGAGGAGAGAGCCAGTAAAGTGGCTCCATATGAAGGCTATGCTAGCGACATGGAAAGACAAGGGTGATAGAGGGAAGATGCTGTGGGCAGCAGCCTGCATGTGTTTTTTCGGCTGCCTCAGAGCAGGGGAAGCGTTGACCCCGGAAGGGGTGAAGTTCGAGGCAGGCGCCCACCTGACGTGGAAAGACGTCCAAGTGGAGGACGCGACAAGTCCGAGATGGATTCGCGTTGTAATAAAGGAGTCCAAGACGGACAGGTTAAGAAAGGGAGCAACCGCTGTATTGCAAAGGACTGACCTGGATGTGTGCCCAGTGCGGGCGGTGTTGGAATTTATGGCTGTCAGGGGGCCGGGCAAGGGCCCGTTCTTCTCGGATGGAGAGGGCAAAGGGCTAACAAGACGCGAGCTCGTGGCCGAGGTCAGGAAGGCCCTGACGGATCTGAGAATCCCGGCAGAGGGGATATTGGGCCACAGCTTTCGCATCGGGGCGGCAACGGCGGCAGCCGAATGTGGGGCGTCGGACGAGGAGGTTAAAGCCCTAGGGAGATGGAGGAGTAGGGAATATAAAGGCTACATCAGGGTATATGGGGGGAAGCAAGCAGCATCCGCCAAGAAGTGGGCAGATACCATAAGGACAGAAGTGCCCGAAAAGGACTAGTCATGCTGTCATGAATGTACTCTGTGGCCATTTAGACTACTCATTATTGAAATAATGTTAATAAGATATATCTATTCCGTCATGTTAAGGGACGGGTATGGGGCATAGAGTATAGTGCGGGAGACAGGGGTCAGTGAGGGCATGCACTAATCGGGAAAAGGCCAGTCAAAGCCCTAACCTAGGGGGTGTGTGTGCGGCGGAGCAGTCGGGGCTCTCCGGGGGTCAAGGTTGGGGGGTTTCGGTGGGGAAGGAGCGGTCGCGGATAAGTGAAGCCGCGGCCGTCCAAGGGCGAGCCTGGGGCGCGCCAGACCCCAAACGGGACCCGGCGGAGGCGGGGCCGCAAAGGATGGGCGCGGCCTCGGGAGGGACCGCAAAGGCTTGGGCACGGCCACGGAAGTGGGCCAGAAAGCCTGGACGCGGCCCCGCGCGCGCGACTGCAAACCTCTGGCACACACACAGCAGGAAGGATACGAGCCAACGGTAACATATGCTACACATGCTACATATACTACATATGCTACGGATGCTTCACACGAACCCTCAGCAGGTAACGGCAGGTAAAGCGCAGCGGACCGAGGTTACCGGCGATTAAAGGGGTGGGGTAGCAAAGGACCGGGCGGGAGCCCGGAAAGGCGCTCGAGCATGCGCAGGCATAAGGCGGGCTCGGGCACGACTATAACTACCTCGTACGGGGAGCACCAATTAGAAAGCTAAGAGAAAATAAAAATAAAATGAGTATGGCAAATGAGAAAGGGAAGACGCCCAGACAGCTGGGCAAGGCCACGGGAAAGGCCCGCGGCCGAGAAAACCCCACCCACCTCTACCCCAAAAAAAAAAAAAAAAAAAAAAAAGCGATAGGGGAGGAGAGAAAAGGTGGGGGTTTTCCGGGAACCCTAGGTTGGCATAGGGTATCTCGTGACTGGTTTGAAGTCGCGCAAAGGGGGGAAGGAGCGGTCGCGGATAAGTGAAGCCGCGGCCGTCCAAGGGCGAGCCTGGGGTGCGCCAGACCCCAAACGGGACCCGGCGGAGGCGGGGCCGCAAAGGATGGGCGCGGCCTCGGGAGGGACCGCAAAGGCTTGGGCACGGCCACGGAAGTGGGCCAGAAAGCCTGGACGCGGCCCCGCGCGCGCGACTGCAAACCTCCGGCACACACACAGCAGGAAGGATACGAGCCAACGGTAACATATGCTACACATGCTACATATACTACATATGCTACGGATGCTTCACACGAACCCTCAGCAGGTAACTGGGGTATCCCCCAGGATGCAGAGTCATACGTGCAGGAGAGTGGACGTGCAGGAAGAGATGGAAAGCAATCAATTGCAGTGATACTGAAGAAGCCACGTGATTTGGACAAGCGGTACACTACTGAACAAATGATAGAGTACTGCAAATGCACAACATGTCGCCGATCAATTTTGTATCGTGAATTTCCAGGTTGTGAAAGACCATCACTTGGATGTTTGTGTTGTGACTTATGTGCCAAATCATGCCAATGTGGACACTGTCATTCTAAATTAGCTTCATTTGTATTGCCTACTATGCAATAATTATTATTATCAATCATTAAATGGATGTATACTAAATCGTTAAATGGATGACATAAGTCTGTTAATTATCCAGTCTTTTAACTGCTGTTCATCCAACTTCATACATCTTTTAACTCGAGGAAATGATTTGTGGGTTTTTAAAGTCTTCTCATTGAATACATCTCCTTTTAGAAGCTCCTGAACAACCTTGGTCAGGTCTTGAAGCCATGACTTCTTAGCGTGTCTGCCACTTGGCTTGTAAACACCCGCCCCCTCATCAAATGTTTCACTGAAGGTGGCCAGCCTTCCAACAGCCTTCCCAGTTCTGAGCATCGCCTTCTTTTTCTTTTTGTTTGAACCCAAACCTTCCATTGCTGTTTTGACAAGGCGGTTTAAGTGTTCCATATGCAGGTCGCAACTAATGTTGTGACCTGGCAACCCATGAGTGTTCACAAACCTGGACCACTTAAGTTGCTCTGCAAGATGTGGTGGAAGCAAAATATACTGTGAGAGCAGAGTGAAAGCCTCACATGCATAGTTCTTGTGTCCAGTCACCTTCCATATTAACATAAAATACTTCCATATTCTCAATACTCTCTCACCATCTCCTTCACGTACTGCATCTTTAAAATCCAAATACAACAGCCCCAGGCTAATCACTAATGAAGTATAATCATACACTGTGCTAGCAGTTTCTTCTTCCTTCTTTTTCTTGAAGACCGTGTCAAGATTCACATGTTTGTCAACCACTCTCCTGGACACGTCATTGAGGACCTTGGCCCTGACCTGGTCATCCTGCCACCACGTATCCTCAGAAATGACAGATGGATCGGGGCAGTCCTGCAGTGTTGTCATCTTGAGGGAGGACATTACAGAGGCGACCACATACGCATCCACTACCAACTCAAAAAAATCTTCTGTTGCATCTACATTACATTTTGGATGAGCAGTGACATTCCTCCGATTGATAAGATTTCTCAGCTGGTACAGTGTTCCTCTGTCCATTGATGAACTGGTCTTGTACAACACTTTCCAGATGGACTGCAAAACATAGTGGCAAGTCAATTACACATGGGTTAAAGATGACAGAATGACATACCTCTAAAAAACAGACCATTGCATGCCAATCTTCGCTGACCACACAAAATCCATTTAACTTGTGCTCTTGCAGTTCACTGTTACTTCGAATGTATATAGCACCTCTTGCTCTTACGGCAGACAGCAAATCCCCACCAACAAGGGTATTGAGAAAAACCTTTTCTTGCTGTAGATTTGTTTCAGGATTTGTATTCTGGATATCAACCAATTTTGATGGCAGATAAAGCTGCATCGCCTCCAAAATTCAGGTCATCCCTTCATACGATGCTTCGTTCTCGTCAATGACTCCCAGTGGAACCTATGTGGGGGGTGGGGGGGAGTTAGTGAGTAAAAGACTTGCAGGGTTAGGGTCAAATACTCTGTATAGAATTTAAATACAAATACAAATACTCTGAAAAACTCAAGTACAAAATACAAATAGTTTATTAGATATAGTGTTTTAATTACAAATACATTGAATTGCATTACCATTAGCTGAAGTGTTGCATGATTATAATTATAACTTTTTATTTAGTTGATTTGTACTGAGCATGTTTTAAGATGCAAGCTAGCATGCTAAAGCAACCCAGGTACCCACCATTCACCAAGTTTGTTTGAAAATACTATAATATTCTGGCCTTCTGGTGGCTCTTCTAGTAGTAAATGACACAACCTAATTGAAGGAGAAAGAAATAATAATAATTCAGGGATGAGAGAGGAGGGATAGAACTTGTAAGAAGGGATGAGAGAGAAAAATAAGTATAAACTGATGAAGAAAGAGAATGAAAGTAATAATAATTCAGGGAAGAAGGGAAGGGAGGGTAAAAAAAATATTTTCCTCTTTCATCCTTTCTACAAGTTCTATCCCTGACATTGTCCCACAGGTAGCCAGGCAGCAATCATCACTTCAAGAAGTGTCACAATGGACTTCAACAGCGAGTACAAACAAGCACACATGAACCTTATACAATAGTTTCCTTTCTTGTAGCACGTCTTTTCCCATGTTCCCTTTGCACTTTTTAGTTTTGTGTCATTGTGCATCTCAAGACTATGAAAATACAATAATATTATAGGCTTCTGGGGGCCCTTCTAGTAGTGAATGGTACAACCTAATTGATGGAGAAAAAAAATTAAAAAAATAATAATTCAGGGATAACAAAGGAGAGATAGAACTTGTAAGAAGGGATGAGAGAGGAAAAAATAAATAAATTAATTAAATAAACTGATGGAGAAAGAAAATAATAATTCAGGGAAGAAGGGATGGGAGGGTAAAAACAACAACATTTTCCTCTCTCATCCCTTCTACAAGTTCTATCCCTCACATTGTCCCACAGATAGCCTGCAAGCAATCATTACTACAAGAAATGTTGACAACCACAATGGACTTTAACAGGAAGCACTAACAAGCAAACACACTCACCACTTCAGATTTCTTGGACTTAATGGCACTGTATTTGTGTGGAATGTGCTTTGTAACTAATTTCTTGAAATCATCTCCAAAATAAGGTAGGTTGGCATGTATTATCCTGGTAATTAAAATAGTAAAATCTTCCTTCAAAAGGTTGAGGTCATCACATGAGGGAAGAATGTCAAAAAGAGTGACTTCTGTTGGCCTTTCTGTTGAGAAACTAGAATAGTCTATTCTATCCCTGACACCATACACTTGAACACAGTGTAACGAGATGGTTTGTGAATCACTTCGCATATACCGAGGCTTAATGGTTTTATCTAGGTTATCAAAAACCAACTTGTAACCTGCTGTCAATGACAGGGCCTGTTGTGAGGATTTGGGTGATGCTTGGGTGAATACAGCCGGCTCACTCACTGTAGGAGTTACCATGACAACTTCAAGCTGTTCACTAAGAGTGGGGGAAACAGAGCGACATGAAGCTTCCTCAAGTGGATCACTACTGTTAATCTCTGACAAATGAAAGCTTGAGAGTGATACACTGACTTCTGAATCGACATCACTAGCCAAGACAGGTGTAGATGAAGGCAGAGGTGTAGATGAAGGCAGAGGTGTAGATGAATGCAGAGGTGTAGCTGAATGCAGTAGGTCAGCAACAGCTACAGCAGCTCCAAGGTTTGCCATCTAAAAATCAGTGTCATTCAAAATTATGACACACTTTGGTAAAGATAACTCACATTGGTATCCGTGTCCTCATAGACAGTTGGCTCTTCCATTAGGCTTCCTTCCAACTAATTAAAAACAAAACATTACTAACATTTGCATGGACTAATTAAGCCTGCTATATGCTTGGCTTTGAGTGGAGTAAAATAATCTTTCCCTACATATCTACTTAACTCTCCTGGTAAACATAATAATAACCTGATAAATTACCTCACTATCTTGACTGCCATCCCATATATCCCAGTCTTCATTCCAATTGTCAGTGTTAGACTCATTACTCTCATTACTTTGAATACTCTCTCTTGGAATGGCCATGACTGTGGACAACTGCTTCAGTGCTACAAAATTCCCATTGCTCACCTATTGTATAGTAAAAACATTATAGTGTAAAGTTTTTTTAATAAGTTTATTTATCGTACACTAAGAGACGAAGCTGTCAGGACATTTTCCACTTCAGACTTCCACTCATTGACTCTCTTGTCATACTGTTGACCTAGTACATCAATCAGCTTGACTGTCCTTGAATGGGAAAGGCATAATCCAAGCTTTTGGAGTCTCTCGTACACCTACATGATAAAGTATACATTCTGGTGACTTAGCTTCTTCTGTTAAGATGTGTCAAAAATAGATTACCTGTTTGCTGGAATGGCCTGTGTAGAGAATCAGTGAAATAATTCTCTGAAGCTGACACACATTAGATTTCCTATGCTTGCATAAGAGAGATACAATCATTGCAATGATTAAGTTGGTGCCAACTCTAGGTCGTCTTGTACGTGAGGCATGTTTCAGAAGGGAGAGAAGAGTTGGAGCCCTGGTTCTCATATCAACCATCAAGGTATCAATCGTTCCACGGAAATCAAGCAAGACATTCTTGGGAGACCTTCCTATGACTGATTGGGCCCTGGATGAACACAGGGATGATACCTCATTCTGTAACATCTGACCAAAGTGGTTTAGCAGGGCATTACGAGTTAAGTGATTCCTGATGGCAGTAGCTGCAAAGGACCTGTAATTTCGTCTGATGAGTGGCCTGCACATCTTCCTTCTTGTTGGTGTTATCACATAGGACCTAGGTTTGATAAAGCACCCGTGCCTACATGTAGCAAGCAACAAATGCTAATGTTAAAAAACATACTTTAGCAGACCTCACATTGGGAGGAAGTAAATAGCTAAAGGGGGGAGGGGCAGTTGATCAACTACATAAATTTGGACTCTCAACACAAATTGTCATCATAACAGCCAACAGAAAAACAGTGTATATTATAGCTATAACTCACCAAACTTTTTTTTCCTCCTAACATTTATTGCAATAAATTATTTAGCAATAAGAGTTTACATCAATCTGGTCTGTTATGTCCTTATGTACATGTAGTATATCATTATGTTTAAACTTAATCATAAATATTTATATAACCTTCTTAGAGTGTAAAAATGTTCCTAAAAAAGGTTAACACTTTTATTTGACCAAATTCACAACCTACATAACATTCTCTATCTTTATAAATTTCTGATTCACACCTGACTATATGCAGATATCTGAATCAGCATATGTGCATGGAATGCTGACTCAGTATGGTTAGTTGTTTTAGTTGTTACAGTATCTATAGCCAGCTAAGTAGAGTAGTCTGGCATGTGCCAGATTACTAAGTGGTC
>WLWD01003576.1_pt1 | contig 21007 bp, 18 predicted proteins | sample 6712731 | NCBI WGS metagenome assembly WLWD01 (sample SAMN12718690, study PRJNA576275) | sponge metagenome | isolation source: marine sponge | host: Mycale hentscheli | place: New Zealand: South Island, Marlborough, Capsize Point | collected 2014-11-01
CACTCTCCTCCTACACGCTGATGTTCTTATATGCATCTATTTACACCCATTCGTTCGTTAAGTTGAGTTGGCCGCAAGAATAACTTTAGATGGAAGCAGCTACGCATCCTGGGTTTGCACCATTGGAAAGCTCGCACCAAAGTGGTTAAAAAATATTCCCTCAGTAAACTCCAAAACCGGAGGGAAAGTGCTATTCCAAAACTCAATACAAGAGTCTATGGGAATAGAAAAAAACAAAAAACAAACAAAAAAAAACACAGCTTTCCCGCTCTACACGCGCCCGCATTTTGTTACGCGGTTCGGTGCAATCGATCAAGTGTAAAGTTTGCTGCCATTTGTGCTCACGCTCATCACTAGTAAGCTCAATATATTCTCACAGGTCCAACAATTAGTAGTTCTTTGACAGAAACACTATTTGATTTATTAATTCAGGTCTCAACACACTCCTTGCTTCATGTCCAGCACTACTGATAGTTCTCCCTGATGATGCACTAGATACAGTAATACACAGCCACAATGTTAGTTGTCGTCCACTGGACAAGGAAGACTTCTCCACACCAGTTCCTTTCTTTGTGGCTATGTGTGGATAGTTTTACTACACTTATATAAAACTTATAGATAGGTGGAATACATTCAAAGTATTCCTGCTGTTTGGTAAAAACAAACAAACAAATAAATAAACAAACAACAACAAACAACAAGTGCTGCAATTGTGACAAACCACATACAATGCCTCCTGAAACGGCCCTGCAGGCAACAGTGGGCACCAGGAAACATTGGGCACCAGGATGTAGTTATAATGTTCTCCACTAGCTTCCTTCATAACTGCTTCAATGAAATTGTAATTGTTTTGTGATACTCCTCACTCCCCTCCCACACGCTACATATCCACTATGTATGGTGACCCCTTACCCTTTGCTGTCTCCCCTACAACATCACACAGTTTTCTCCATCCAATACAGCACTGGCAACATCACTGGCTTCGACACAAGTGGGGCGTGGCTTACTGACCACGCTCTTCAGCATCTGTGGATCAGAGTGAAATAACGTGGCCAATTGATTAGCATTCAAAATAGGAATAAGTTGTTTGTATGAAAAAAATTCTGCCATATTTGAATCTATGATTGACAGACAATATCACTATCACCCTCTAAATGCACACGCCTTGAGGGTCAACAAATCTGCAATCTTATCTATTGCTACGGATTTAAAGACAACAAACAAAGCCTCCACTGATTACCTGAGTGACCACGATGACTGGCTTCCCTGCCTTGTTACAGCGACCTATCATCATCTTCTGTGCAATGAACACCTTTGATGGTGGGATCTCTATTCCCAGGTTGCCCCTTGCAATCATAATCCCATCCAAAGCCTTTAACTCGTCAAAATTCTTCACGCCTTCTTCGTTTTCAATCTGAAAACAACAACAATCATATAGGCTAATTCTCTATGTAGGTATTCAAGCAGCATCCAAGCAAACAGTGAGCAAACTATACCATTCAGTAATGATGTACACTTGTAGTAAATCTATGATTAATTTAGGCAAAGATTATGCTGCTAATAAGACTGTCTTTAATATTCCTAAGCACAGCACCATAGAGAGCTTGAAGTCAAAAGAGTTTTACACAAATTTCATTATTATTTGGAGACATACACAAAGAGGAGGAAGAGAGTTTTCAAATTACATTCACAAGCACAACGTCAAACGTATTTGAGACCGGGTCCAATGTAGTGACAGCTTCCATACAGAATGATGACTGTAAGTGAAATATTGATGTACAATGAGTTGAATCAGAGAAAAGAATGAGTCATTTGAATTTATGCTTATTTCTAAATTTTGTAGATGACTCAGGAAGTGATGAAGTCAATATTCTGTCCTCTCAACCTAGTATTCCTCATCATATCTAACCCCTTTCAGGTTTCTATCTAGATAGTTTTGGTTGTGCATGGGGGGGGGGGGATTTCTTGACCAACATTACAAGAGCTTAAATGCTGTAATTAGTGTTGGGCCTCAATACAATACAGAAGAGTTAGGAAGAGTGTCGAAATTAGAGGGAAACTATAGAGATAGGGAGGAAGCTGAAAACTAGGGGGTAAGCTTAAGGGGAAGTGGAAGAGTTAGGGGAAAACTTAAGAATTAGGAAGCTGAAGAGTAAGGGGGGAGGGGGGTGTTAGGGGGGAACCTGAAGAGATAGGAAAGGGGGGAGCTTGGAAGTTAAGGGAAAAGCTTCCCCCGTCTCCTTTTACTAAATAAGAACACAGCCTTTGTACATGCCAGTAATTATAACATTCGTATTCTTGTATTTTCAGTACTAACATGTCCAGAATTACAGCCACCAAATAATGGCATGGTTATCGAGTAAGAGAGAAAAATTTACTTGGAAGCTTCTTACGAGTTCAACAGCAGATACTGGCTTGTCCCTCATTTTATCCAAAAGCGAGCGTGTCGCTTGAACAGTTGGAGTGGAACTGCCCCCAGTTGTGGTAAGCAGTATTTACATTTTCTGCTGCACTTTATAGCAGCCTCAGAATTTTAAGATCAATAATCGGTGATAGACTCGAGTTAATATTAAGAATCAGTAGGACAAATAATTTAAACTAGCTAGTTGTGGTGCCCAAAGTACTGTAGTGGAACTTTGAACTCTGTGTTATTATCATCATACCATGACATCATCATTATTGTCTCACGTGCTTGTCACACACACACCTCATGTTACAGATATTGACCAGGGCAGCTGTCAGAAGCAGCAGGAAAGAACTCTCCAGGGAACCACTGCTTATCATCCAATTGCCAATGGTCTTGTTGAACGCCTTCATGACAGTTGAAGTCTTCTTTGAAAGCTTATCCTCATCCTGATCGCTAGGCAGAAGCATTGCCACTTGTACTGCTTGGTATATGGACCTGCTCAAGGAAGACATGGTTGCACAGCAGCTGAGTTGGTTTATGGCTGTACTCTGCTGGCTCCCTAGAGAATTCTTTCCTGCTGATTCTGACAGCTGCCCTGATCCTGGCAGCTATTTCTCACAACTCAAGTCTCTGCAATGAGGTCACTCCATGCTGCACCCAGAATGTTACAGACACCAGTTCTTCACTCGGGCCACCAGATCCTCTCACATCCTCTCACGTATTTGTCCGACATGATGCAGTGAAAAAGCCCCTTCAGCATCCTTATGATGGCCCTTATAAAGTACTTAAGCGAAACACCAAGTTCTTCACGCTAGACCGTAATGGTCGCTCCGATACTGTCTCAATTGACGTTTGAAGCCTGCACATCTTGACCATCTTCCGACTTCTGCCACTGCGCCCTCTCCAGACCTATTGATACAACCAGCTGTTACTCAGCCTGCCCCCACCACTACATGATCTGGTCAACGTGTTCATTGGCCAAAGCACCTAGCAAATTTCGTCTGACTTTGCGGGGGGAGTAATGTAGTGGAACTTTGAACTCTTGTGTTATCATCATCATACCATGACATCATCAATTATTGTCTCACGTGCTAGTCACACACACACCTCGTGTTACAGATATTGAAAAGAAAGACGAGTTGTATTTAATATAGTTTTTAGTAGCTAGCTGTCCCTCGACTACACTACAGTACATAGGCGTAGGAACTGGGGTGGCCAGGGTGGCCAGGGCCACCCTAACTGGTGCATCAGCAGGTAAAAATTGGTTTGCTGAGTTTTAATTCTAACTTGGTTTACAATTCTGTACCAGCTGAAACTGATGCACTAGACCTACATGCCATAGCAAAACAATTTGTGTCAATTAATTCACGTAGAGTCAAATACTTTGGAACTTATTAATTTTTTTATAGCTATATCTGTACTTAAAAACTATACATCAATGTATTTTCCTTTAGCTGACCATTTATTATGATTTCAAATATTTATGTATCACCAATATGATTGAGGAAGGAATTTGTTAATAAGTAAGTATATATGGGGATGCAAATCAAGTCAAAACAATGACTCTCAACTTGGCCACCCATAGTAAAATTATCTTCCTACGCCACTGCAGTACTAACTTGTGCAAATTATGAGTGTTCAGTAGCATAAGGTTTTGTTTTTTTTATCCATGATTTCATCTGCTACTCTCTTTCTTTCTGAGTCATCCTCTTATTCCTCTTTCCAACTCATGAATTCCGTTCTCCTCCTTTGCATTTCTGTCCTTTCTGTGCATTTTATTTCACTTGTTCATTGAACTAGTTCTCACCTGCTTCTATACCCTTTACCAGACGTAAATTATATGAAGGACAAACCCACGAAATGGGGCATAAAAGTGTTTGTCCTAGCTGATGCTCCAACTGGCTATGTCAAGCGTATACAAATTTATACTGGGAAAGGACTAGACAGTTGTGTAAGTGATGTAGGACTGTGTACAAAGGTTGTGTTAGACCTAATGGAAGGTTTTTACAACATGGGTGTCCAACTGTTCACGGATAACTTTTACACTAGTCCTCTTCTTTACTACCGTCTATACAAACATCAAGGTATGCAATGCTGTACGCCCCTCACGACTTGGGTTTCCACATGAACTAATCATCAAGGCTACAGAGTTAAACCGCGGTACATACCAGTACTTGAGTAATGGTCCTCTTCTAGCATGTTCATGGGTGGATAAGAGGTCCTTGTATTTCCTCACTACCATGCATATTGGTGAGCGTGTGGGAAATCCAGTAGTGAAAAGGAGGCAAGCTGATGGTAGTCAAGCTGATGTTCCATGTCCTCCTTGTTTGCCAGACTATCAGAAGTATATGAGAGGTGTAGACAAGGGGGATCAACTTGAGAGTTATTATAATATTGGCAGAAAATCAAGGAAGTGGTGGCGTCGTATTTTTTTTTATTGTTTGGAGGTGTGTATTTTGAATAGTTTTTGCATGGAGAATATGGTCAGGTCTGGTGAACATCAGCAGCGAGGAAGGAAGAAAAGAGATATGCTTTCATTTCGGCTTGAGCTTGCAAAGGAGCTAATTGGTAGCTTTTCTTCCAGGCATCGAAGCAGTGGACGGCCTCGTTCTGTAGAGCATATTCAGCTTGATAGGCTCAACTCTAATCTAGGCCACTGGCCAGTACATGTAGATAGGAAGGGAAATTGTGTCGTGTGCTTGGCTATCATACAGCGAAGAAACCTTTCAATAGTTGGGAACCGCCATGAGTCACGCATCCAGTGTGAGCATTGCAAGGTCTGCTTGTGTATTGCTTCTGGCAGAAACTGCTTCAAGAAATACCACACATTAGTTGACTTCTCATTGTGAACATATCAAACTTATAAAAACTTGTGCATTATAATTTCTACCCTATCAATTAGTTCATGTAATAATTTCACTAAAATAAATTATAATTGACTTAGATCCCGTTGCTATATTGTTACTAGGTACAAAGTAACTTAACTTTGATACTACAGAAGTTAACAATACTCAGGAAATTGAGGTAAGTAGTAATTTAATATTTGTTGGCTGAAATTACACTGGTTTATTTTTTTTTATCATAGCTGAGAGCTTGTTCAAGAATTACTGGTAATTGAGATTATCAGAATGGCAGATGTTTGATACTACAAAAGTTACCATTAGTCAGGTAAGAGAGTGCTTTTGTATTTGTTGGCTGAAATAAAAGGTCATAACTGCTACTATAGTGTTTGCATGAACTAAGCTAAAACATAGTTACAATGCTGTTACCTAACCATCAGGCTCGCTCGCCATTTGTGCTCAAGCACACAACTAGTTTATATATATGTTTGGACGTGTGTATGTCATTTTGTACCCTCGCGTTTTTGTGTTTTCTATGTCGTCTACCCCTTCCCATACCTACACTAAACAGAATGTTTCGGTTTGGCGATCCCGTATCATACAAGGTATTTTAATTGTTTATTTCTCTCTACTCGGTTGTTCCTAAATGCTACAAGACACACTATAGTGTTAAAAACTTACTGTTAAACTCAACACTGTGCAGTAATTTTTTAAAACTTCTTGTTTTTTCAAGTCGCAAAATGTAACGGCAAAAGGTTACTATGGTATTGAATCCCTCTACCAGACATAATTTCAAAAACTCGGCCGTTTATAGTAGCTGTGAGTGCTTGTTGTCAGAAGCTACAGTACTGGAAACTCAGATAGTCAGAATGCGATATTAGAGACTACAGACATGCCAGTTCTGGGGACATTGAGGTAAGAAAGAAGTTCTGTATTATTTTGCTAGCTAAAATTTGGTCACAATGGCTGCATACTTATACTTTTAAAAGGACTGAAAAATTCTTTTGAAGTGTTTCGTTCGTGTACAGGCTCACTCGCCATTTGTGCTGTAATCAAGTGACCTTGGTGAGTGAGGGGGTTTCAAACAGGCTGCTTGAGGGAACAGAACCCGTACGCCCTACTTTCAGTGCCAGAGTAGCTAGTTGTAGCTACCCTCCACCTGGTTCACTGTTTAAAGAGATACACAGTGCACAACACACGTGAACATAAATGAACACCAATTAACAAGATTCCAAGTTCATTAATAACGCTATACAACAACTGGGAACTATGTCCCTCAACACATACACACACATGAATGTTCTCTGCACTCTTCAGGGTCTCAGCCCCACAATGAGGACTTCAGCAAGAAGAAGCTATGGAGTGATGTATTGACCAGAAGGTGATTTTGGATGGTGATATCACTTTTTAGAGTGATATCACATAACATGCAGTTACTCAGGAACTATGGTAGCAATAAATGTGAACAGTAGTTCTAAGGGTTCCACTTTGGTGCTTCATTATTACTTGTAACAATAGTTGTAGCAAAACCACCATGTCAAGTTAAGTTTTAATTAACAAAATTGGCAGTTAGAATGAGAAAAATTGCTATTAATATAAATGCTTTCTTGCATACCAGTGGTTTGCTTTAATCTTTATGGTATTAAGTTTAATGAGTGCCTATAGGCTCAAACTGTCCTGAAACAGTCCCAAAACTTAGGACCAAGACATATTATATTATACTATACTATTATTTGTGCTTCTCGCTCTCTTTTATCAATAAAATTATTTTGTGGTAGCTAAGCAATTTAACCCTATTTATTGTAGCTATGAAGTTATGTATTGACCAGAAGTTGATTTTGGATGGTGATATCACTTTTTAGAGTGATATCACATTTATAACATACAGTTACCCAGGAATTGTGGTAGCTATAAAAGTGAACAGTAGCTCTAAGGGTTCGCACTTCGGTACTTCATTATTACTTGAAACAATAGTTCATAGAGAAACCACCACGTGGTCATCCGTTGGTTTAGCTGCCCACATTTAGTACTTCATTCCTGTGGCTTTTGTGTAGTAGGCGTTAACCACATGTCGGATGCCAAGGGAAAGTGGCAAGATATGCAAGCTCTCTTCAACAACATACATTGAATACAGAATATACTGAAAATGCATACATAGTTAGAGTTTCAAAATACAGACAATTGTAGGAATAGTTATTTATGCAGTACATATGTGTCCTCTTCAAACTCAGTAACAGAGCCGAGTTCATCTTTCACAACAGATTTAAAATACTGAATACATGCCTCCTTCATTTTCTCAGACTGATTTTCAAGTTTGGTATGAACTAAAAAATTAAGTAAGCACTTATTTTCCATCGAGGCAAAATTATCTCTGATGGCTTCACTTAAATCCAGCTTTTTCTTTGTGCTATCTCGCAGAACATATGAGACCCTTAGTTTCTCCAATACACTAGGAAGCCTCTCCGAATACAGTGTACACTTCCCAGGATGACATTTATTCCATAGCTTTGTGTCAGGAAGAAAAATTGCATCTTCTGTGCTTATCACAACAAATGCTGAACCTATTAAATAAATAAAATAGTTAAATTATAAACAAATACAATTATTTTGTTTTGCTCTATTTTTTATTGCTTTTATTTATTTATTTATTTTCCTGCAAGGCGCTCAACTACACCTTGTATAGTAGTTATGTCATCAATAAATGGTAGGAAAATTAGTAAGCCATGACAAACCCAAACCTGATCAGCTATCACTAATAATAGTGTGGGTGCTAGCTAAATTCATTATAGTTCACTCTCACCATCATCATGAAGCAGTCCCATTAGGTAGGGTAGGCAATTCTCCAAATAGTATATACTGTTAACAAGCATAACAAAATGGAATGGTTTACTTTCTGGTATACCAGCTTCAATATCCTGATTGTATACTACACTTTTAATATTTGTAAATTTCGAAATATTTTTCTCCAAATTTTTACATAATTTCTTATTAATATCAACGCCCACAAATTCTACTTGCATCCCAGGGAATGTTGCTGACATTTCATCCAAAAGAAAACCTTCAAGGATTCCTGATCCAAATCCAATGCTGCATACTCGGAATGGCTCAGTTTTGTCACTACGAGCAATAATCTTTAGTGCTTCTTCTTTGAGAGCCTGCCTGGTAAATTCACTGAAAACTGCTCCTCCATTATCTACATACTATTACACACAAGATGACAGCAACTCAGTAAACAACCATGTACACTTAAGGATGAACTTGCTCTTACCCACAATGACCGAATTTTGTATCTTACCTTCTCATAACCAAGTATATACTCCTCGTGATTGCTATAGTCATAGTCATAAACTACAGATTCAGACTTCAAAATGTCTTCTAAGTCTTGCAAACTCATCTTATAATCTGTGAGGTAGCTACTTAAACTCGTAGCCAATGTAGTTCGGCGTTGACAAGACCCTTCGAAGCCACCCACTTGTACCCTTCGAAGCCACTCACTTGTACTCTTTGAATGTAATTCGATGATAAATTTGATCTGTGCTTTCCCAGCAAAGCAGTATAGCTAGATTTAGTCTCGCAAATGGGTAAGAGCATGATTTTTAATTTTAAGTGGGTGTGACATTTCAACGCGTTGAAGTAGTCTCGCTTGTCGTCTCGCGGACCGTAGTCAGGCTTACCGAACCGCTAAGCCAAGCGAGGGTCTGGGGACAATCATTCACCTTGAATGTAGTAGTTGTGATTCAATTACTTTTATGACGCCCACAGCTGCAGGACGGGCTGACCCTAACCGTTGGGAGATATAAATAGCATGGAAAAATGTGGTATTGGAGATCAATAGCATGAGTGGAGCGAGAAAATTTTCACTAGGGGGGAGCCGAGTGAAATTTCTCGCTGCTCGAGTGCTATTTAGTTTTCCGTGCTATCTTATGTTAATACTATAGCCAAAGATTACAGTTCATTTCTGCATCCAAGAAAACTATAATCTTGTATTATATGTCCGTCAAAGAGTTTTTTTTCATCCCTGTTCTGCTATTATTCATACTTTTCTTATCGTTGCTAAATAGAATTTCCCAGGAATTTCTCCACGACATTGCCTAGCCGGTAAAAGTGCGGCAAGGTCGCAACAGATCGCCATGACCTTATCACATTATTTCAGTTTTCCGCCGCTGTAGTATTTCAAAAGAATACCACACTTTTTTGTATTGAAAAATGACTCAGCTATGGTATTAATAAAAGAATTCTATCAGGATTGGAAACGGATCGGAATCTTAGGTAAGGGAATAGAATTGATTATGTTGTTCCCATCAGCAGGAATTCCTGGGTTCATTGTACTAACATATGCAGTAATCCTCTCTACTTCTAGGTTACTATATTCTAATGTACAAAAAAAAATTGCTTGGAAGAATTGCCGCTTCTTTGCAGTCATTCCACCAAAACTGTAATAATCCCTTTAGCTGGCTAAAACTTAAGGTGCAGGTTTGAAGCCAAACTAGTCCTAAATAAACAACAATACACCGTTATGAACTATTTCAATGGACATAATGAAAACAACATCTTCAATTAAAGTGTGTAGTGTTTGTGTTACAATCCCTTTGCTAGATAGCCAACTGTTGCTGATACAATAATAACAATTGAATCTTGTGTGTAATGTACTAGTGAATGCAATAGGCATTATGATTTTGATCCCTTTCGTGGTATAGGGATATGCCCAGAAAGTTTACATTATATAATGCCAGCAATACCCACCCACATCGCCTATTCTACATACACACAACCATAATTGTTTCCTTGTTGACACTGATGCTGAAGTCAGCTTGGTTCCTCCTATGCATGTAGAGCACTCAAGTCCACACAGCACATTCATGTTGCAAGCAGTGCACGGTACCCAGATCACTACATATGGTATACACTCCTACACTTTGAACATTGGATTGTGTCGTACATTCAGATGGGTTTTCATCGTAGCCAATGTGAAGTAGGCCATCTTGGGTTCACACTTCCTGCATCACTCTGGGTTTGTGATAGATGTATGTCATCATAACCTGTTGGTTTCCAGTACACATTATGAGTTAATGGTCTCTCTTCTGGTCTGTTTCAGGCATCATACACACTGTTAAAAATGGGGTGTATGGGAATCCCGTTTTGGGGTGTCCAGGTAACACTGGCTGTACTACTCCGCATGGGGTGTTTCCATTTCACCTAGAGGAAGTGTTCAGTTACACCCCTGTACACCCTTTATTATACCAAACGGGGTGTTGTGGTACACCCATGTCCAAGTTCTACTACACCCCTATTAGGGCGCATAATGCACCAAATATGGTGTTATTGATACTCTACCATAGGGTGTTGTGATACTCCCTTAAGCTAGCTACTACAACACTCCAAATGGTGTTCTACAATACTCACTTTATAGCCATATATTTTAGTGTGTAAAATGTATTCCAGTAATCAGCAAATGCAATAAATATTAGTCCGTGATGTGACATTGTATCTGTGTGATAGATGAAGAATTAACTGTTCATGAATGAAGATGCTCAGGACTTCTTCATACAGCCAGGATGATTAGAACTGTTCATCACTCATGTCAGCTGTGATCTACAAACAGCAACAATAAACAAAAAACAACAAAACATAATGGTAATTGACTTTGGATATTCCATACCCTTTATATCAGCATGTCATACTTTTTTCAAAAGTAAATATAAATAAAACATATATTGCACTTGTTTAAAAATGACGACAACAACAATAGTAATGTTTAGAAGACAATAAGGACCCAACTTCGTTTATTATTCCATGGACATAATTTGACACTCAAGTCATGTCCATTCCCACACTTTCTCTTGAAGTCTTTATGAAGTTCATCCACACTTTCATTTAACCTATTAGTATCATATCAACACTATATGATTGGAAACATTCTACTAAGTGTCTTTTGTATTGATACCCACTTGTGTACAAACTGACTGTTCGGTTCCCTACCAGTCTTACTGCACACTTCATGTAATAGCTAAAAACAAACTAAAATATTTCTCTCTCCTCCCCACCATACACTCACACTATGACGATCAAATAATTTTCAAATATAGCTTAAAAGGTCCTTTACCAATAAGAAGTGCCCATGATACAGACCTTTATGAAGTGCCTGTGACCCTTTATCAACATGAAGTGTCTATAACACAGACCTTTATAAAGTGCCTGTGACCCTTTACCAATACAAACATGATACAGACCTTTATGAAGTGCCTGTGACCCTTTACCAACATGAAGTATCTATAATACAGACCTTTATAGAGTGCCTGTGACCCTTTACCAATACAAAGTGTCCATGCTACAGACCTTAAAGACGGCCCTGTGACCCTTTACCTACATGAAATGTCTATGATACAGATCTTTCCAAAAGGTCCTACAGGATCAAAAATTGTTTACCTAAGTGCCTATAACAAAAACCTTTTTAAAAATAGTCCAAGTCTATAGTGTATATAACACAGACTTTACCAAGTGGAATCAGAAAACTTTAAGTAAAGGTTCACTGAAGTCATTTTATAGGGACCTTCAGTGGGATCAGAAACAGAACTGTATACAAGTGCTATATGATTGTATAGGCTGCATGTGACCCTTTACCAACATGAAGTGTCTATAATACAGACCTTTATAAAGTGCCTGTGACCCTTTACCAATACAAAGTGCCCATGCTACAGACCTTAAAGGTGTCCCTGTGACCCTTTACCTACATGAAATGTCTACAATACAGATCCTTCCAAGGTCCCACAGGATCAGAAATTGTTTACATAAGTGCCTATAATACACCACTTTAGTCTATAAAGTGTATATAACACAGACTTCACCAAGTGGAATAAGAAAACTTTATTAAGTAAAGGTTCACTGAAGTCATTTTATAGGGATCTTTAGTGGGATCAGAAACAGAACTGTATACAAGTGCTATATGATAGTATAGGCTGCCAATTGTTGCCTACACGGTCTATCAAGCCGCTTATTTCATTCAATCAATCAAACTATAGCTTACAACAAATTACTGCTGTTAATCTAGCTCCACAATTATAGAATTTACGCTAAATTGGATAGCCGTAAAAGTTACTAGAATTTTGCCCCTACCCCACTGTGGGCCTGCCCACATGAGATCTTTATCAATGTTAAGTTTTGTAGTCAGAAGTATTTTTGTTGAGTTTTATGGTCATGTGCAGTAGGTAGCGGTAGCGTGTGTATGTGTGTTAGCAAGGATTGTACGATCACAAGACCAGAACATTGCAGCATTTTGTGTGAACAGTAGGCGGGAGTTTGTGTTAGTATATAAGTTGTGTGTCTCGTGGTTTGAGTTAGTTCTATGTCATCTCAATTCGCTGTGTCGTTATCCTGTGTTTAAAGTAATTTAATCCTACCTAAAACCTATTCCTTCGGGCGGGTACAGTTCGCCGGGTAGTCAGCAGGAGCCATACACTCTGGTGACAGCAACTACTTTACTGTCTGCAACTACTTTGCTGTCTCCAGGTGCGAGAGAGAGAAGGGAGCGAGTAATCCAGACCTAATCGAGCCCACACCCACATCATTCTAATTTAATACAGATAATAACGTTTATCAATAATATATGGCATTTTAAAATAGTAATGTTTAGCACTCCCTATGAATCTTCTAGAACACATCTGCTCGGTAAGGAATGTCTTGTCACAACAATGTAAATCAGATATATGGTAAAGGCTAAACAGGTACTTGAACCTGGTCAACCAAATAAATGGTTAAGGGTGTGTTGTCACAATAAGGTAACACAAGTACTTGGTAAAGGGTTCCCGATCCTACATCAACCAATTTCATGGTAAAGGGTGCCTTGAATATTTAGTAGTAAAGAATTCCTAAAACCTTGGAAAATATTGAGGTTGTGTCACAGGCATTTGGTCAACCGTAAAGTATGTCAAATACAGTAACCCAGTCTAGAACTTGGTAAAGGGTCCCTAATTCCAATTAACAGGCCCATTCACCAGGACTCACATTTAGTCAGCAATCACACGTTAGGTATCTGACAAGCATAAAGTATTTAAACAGTTATTGTTGGAGTGAGAGAGTTGACAGTCCTGTGATAGGCACTATTAAAGGTGTATCTTAGTTACTAGGCTAATCCTACACAAGGAGTCTAGCTATCATGGTATTTGGTAAAGGTCACCAATCCTAAAAGAGGTGACATTTCAATATATTGGTATAGGGTGTCTTGTCAATAGACATGTTAAACTAAACGAACTCTCAATTTTTTGTGCCACATGATGCAGTTTTCCAACCAATGGTCACTAATGTATATTAGCCTCTCCACTCTAACGTTATAAGTGATCATCACGCAACCTTTGTGCATTATCTTATAATTCAAATATCAGCTACAAAATCCAAGCACTAAGTATGTGGAGGTACTCTACTAACTAGAAAAACAGAATCTCACCGTTAATATAGAAGTGCAGCATGTATCTGCCGTTACTAGAATCATTTGGGGGCTATTCCACAGTGTCAGCTGTCCAGTGGAGGTGCACTGTAGAGGAGTAAAGTCAGACCTATTCAGACTTCTATATTCATAAGCTCCAGTGTCCTCTTAGCTCCATTAATGCTGCAGATAGCATGGTGGAACTCCCAACAGCCTGAAAATAGAGATGGGAAAAAAAGTTAATGAAAGTAACCTCAAGATGTGTTAGACTCCTGATTCTAAATATAGCCCAAACATGTGCTTGCATGCATAAAAGGTCATCAAACACTCCTGACTTGAGTAAATATGAATGTGTGCTAAAATGTGATCAAGTACTTTTAACACAATAGTAACTCCTTATCAATGTCTCAGTACTCACATTGCCCCATGTTATGCCAAGCAATACAATCTGTGTCTGCAGCTCTATCCCTGTTTGTCAGCAGTGAATCTATAAAAATACACAATATTTAACCCTTGACTGAGGTTAGGGTTTTATAGTCAGTTGCCTGATCACTACGTGCAAGTTCCAGATAAAATATGCATTCACAATTTAGAAGTAGCTAGCTACTGTCTACTACTATATAATGACTGCCAAAAATTTGAACCAACATCGCAGCAGATTTATTCAGCATATATTCTGGGGGCTGCATCTATGATGCTGAGGCTTCCTTTACTGCTGCAAGATACTAATACAATTTTCAATTTTCAAAACTGGTCATTAAAAAGTTGTAGTTATCCTAAGTCAAACTCAAACATTATACAAATAGCGCACACCACAAATTACGATCACACTAGTTCACCCACACTAAATCACTACCACTTACTTCATCTCAATCACATCTATCTTGGTCTTGGGGGGCTCCGTCTAGCCTGACCTTCACCATCTGCCTCCTACAACTCACACCACCGCGCACAAAATACGCGAAAACTGGAGAATTTTACCACGCATCACGGCCAATGATTGGTAAAGGGTCTTTACAACCAGCTGGGGAGAAAAGGGCGTGGCTGCACTACGAGGAGTAAAAGAAACGTTGCAAACTTACATGAGACATCGGAGGAAAACCGCTCACCTGGAAGCATCATTTACAATTTTTAGGTAGGTTTTGTCTCAGGTGATTTATACAGGTGTGGGGGGGTTGAGGTAGGGGGGGGATTTTGTAGAGTTAATTTAGCCAAATGATAATATTGAAGTCAGACAGATGAAAACAGGACAAACTATTATGAATTATGCACCTCAACTTTATAAAGAAGTATTTGACATTTTAAACGAACTAACAGTACAGTAAGGCTGTGGTTTTTCATATATCTTTTTAATTTTTTTCTTAAAATGTTTTGTCAGGGAAAAAGTATGGAGGGTGAACGAAATGGGATGGGGGTGGGGGGAGGGAATTCCAGCATTGCCATAGTCTCTAGGAAACCCTACCTTTACCTACCCCTATGCTGGGAAATGTATGATATAATTAGAACATAGTTCTGATTCAAATCTCCTCCTCTCTCTTCCTCCCAATAACGTCCACTGCTTACTTGCAGTCTTGTAGAACTTGGTAGTAACCACTGAGGAGTGGCTGTGAACTTAAGCAGAGAAAGTGGCTGAAGATTAAGATAGTGGGAAGGGTTGAAAGAATTGCATCTATAACTAATTTTTGGGCTTGTAAGTGGTAGAGATAATACTACCAACAGGGTAAGGAAAAGGTTTTGAATGCTTACACTGAGTCTCCATAGATGATTGGCATTTTCCTGAATTCTAAAAGCCATATCTAAATACAGCAGTAATGTGCTTTTAGCCAAAAACCCAAGTGTGATACTTTTATGTTCAGTTAGATTTTAATTATGGAGCATCCTGAAGGACTAATTACATTCCTTTTGAATACTAATACCACCAGACCCCTTCCCAGTATAGCAGCGGGTAAAGAGTTTGTCTAGGTGAGCTAAAGCCTTGATACGGCCGCACAAAGTTACTAGTTTCTCATGCAACCATCACTGAAAAATAATTTTTTTCATGGTCGTTGATAATGGTCCTGATGTCCATTTCATCTCCATGGGTTAGTACTACTCTCACAACCCTCTGGCTACACAAGTTTTATTGGAGAACAGCTATATCAGACGTAACATTAGCATAGCTATTTGAAGCACATGAGCATAAACTGATATCACCTTGACCCAACAACAGCTCCACTGTGAATAGCTTTTGTCCATCTATTGCGCATTTGTAATAAATTCAAAATGCAATATTTTTTTAGTTCTGTCACTTTTGGTGAAGGCTGGGTCGGTGGCTTGGAAAATGTGAATGGGAAACTAGTGCTAGTTATATCCTGCATTGAACCCACTTACTTGTGTGTGTGTGTGTCCCTACTCTCTTACCCTTTACCTGCAATAGATGTAGTCGGTCATTTAGAAGGGGCCAAGATATAGCTAGACACAGATGTGCTACAACAAGACCAAGAAAATGATTAACCACTATGCAACTGTCAATCTGCTTAGCAGAGGAGCATCACCCTTTGAGGGTGGCACGGTTCAAGGTGTGTGTGTGTGTGTGTGTGTGTGTTGTGTCCTTGGCTCAGGGCCAAGTTCAAGCCCCACTCTGGCAATTTTCCATTTGGTTTTCCATATGCCTCCAGCCAGTCCACCCAGCTGTGATTGGGTACCTGGCATTTGCTGGGGTGCAAATTCAAGGCCTTTCTCATGAAACAGCAATGGTCCAGGTGGGTCTTTGGGTGGCCACGCCACTTGCTATGAGGAAAGGCCTATTCTCCTGCGAGTTCCTAGCCTGGCTCCAGGAGCTTTGCTTGCATGGCTCACAGTGCCTGCTTAGTGCACAGGCATCCTGGGTCTGCCAGGTGTGCATGACCGCTTAGCGGCAGCAAGAGATTTACAAATTTGTATTTGGATGTGTGTGCATGTTCTTAGATGGACACTAATTGGTGGAGTTGAGGAACTATGAGCACGTGTTGGAGGATGTACTATGCTAGATGTTTGAACACAGCCATGTGAAGCACCACTGTCTTGTTCATAAGAGCTACAGGTATGTAACTGGGATATATGTTTTTGTTGCATTTTATTAATGTTTTCTCTTTTTGTCAGGCTGTAACGATTACAATGAAGTGATTTCAAGAAGTAAATGAAGACTATCTCTAAGTACAAGTGACGTTTGTACGACATGTCTATCGAACATTACGTCTTTGTTTTTTTTTCTTTTTGTGATTATTTTACTGTTGATTATCTTTTGTTGGATTGTGATTATTGCATGTCTGTATTAAATGAATTGAAAAAAATAAAGGAAGTCGTATGATCAGCTGGTAGTGTTGAACCTAATAGTCCTGTCTGCTTATTATTCTGCTGCAAATGGACATTTATCTGGGATACGGAGGGCGATAGCAACAGAATACACCTCATTACTGGGGACAGGTGGTGGTGTTATTGTGATATTTTGATCAATGACATGCAATCACAGCAGTGTTGTTGTTCCTTAGTTATTCTAAACAATGCTTACACACTGGCTATGCTACATGCATGTATATGCATACAGATCAAACCATCTCATTCAGATTCATAGACCAGTGTCTAGTGCACTCTACCCGTAGTTTTTAGATACATTAGCAACTTATTTCTCAAAAGTCAGTTTGGCCCAGATCACAGGTGGAGGCCTTGGTCGCTATGCAACTGGTCCTGCGGAGGTGTGCAGATGGTGCAGGTCACAGGTGGAGGCCTTGGTCGCTGAGCAATTAGTGTCATGCTGCAGGGTGTGCAATGGATTTCCAGATAATCAGTAATGCATGCATATTTAATATGCATGCATAATAATATATCATGCATATTTAATATGCATGAGGCGCGAAATCCAAGACCTTGCGGATTAAACGTGTCCTTACATATATAGTAGAACAAGTTCTTCCTTTATCACACTAACAATACTTATTACATGGTGACCATGGGCTCCTCCTACGTAAGGTGGAGCCATAGCATGATCCCAAGCAAGTATCAATTTAATTGCACAGCAACTGCAGTCTCTCTATATACCATTTTTATTGTGTCTGAACTGATTGTTATGCAATTTGTATTTAGATATGTGCCATAGGTTAAAAAATAGGTGGAGGTTGTGGTCCTGTGCAAATGTTAGTGTCATCATGAGCGATGCAATAGTACAATGATGAGGTTTATGTAGTTAGCACCCACCACACTGAATGCATAGCAACTGCATGGCCTTCCTACCTATGGTATATTATATACCTTACAGCACAACTTTATGTACATGCATCTCAGGATATGGAATGTGTGCAATTGGATCTAATGCATCTATAAGTAGAGGCCATAGTCGCAATAGCATTCCCTCGATGTGTAACGGGTTCTGATATTCTTTACTCCGATTTTACACTTGCCAAGTTAGTATACTCATGTTAACTATTGCTGCCTTTTATTTATTTAAACAAAACTGAATAAAAATAATAATATACACGTACATCAGTTTTAGTAACAGGTCCTCGATCACACCACAACAGAACCAAGCAAGCTTACTGCTAACATACACCCATTTTAAATTTTGATTTTCTGCAAATAATGTAACGCTACCAAGTCTACTAGATCATATGAGTGTGAATGAAACGAAATCAGTGAAATGACAACTAGTACAGCTAGTTTGTAGTTCAGTCTCATAGAAGATGTATACAGTAGAGTGACTGCAGAGAACCCCAAGGCTCCCAGAGAACAGCTCATGGAAAACGATCTCTGAATGGTAGACATATGACATTCCCAGCAGTCCGGATGACCAGATCCTTTGGTAAATTAGACTCCATCACAAGCGAAGGCCAACTTGGATTATTACCTACATATAATAATAATAATAACAGCGGTAGTAGTAGTAGTAATAATAATATTATTAATAATAATAATTAACAACAACATCAATGTATAACTAGAAAAAAAAAATCCTGACTGATGAGGATAAAAATAATGAAATTAGAGTAGTAATACTATAGCCGAGTCATTAAAAAAAAAAAAAATGTGTGGCATTTAATTGAAATACAACAGCAGTGACAGGCTGACAAATTGACTGACGACAGATTGACTGATGACAGATTGACTGACTAACAGATTGATTGACTGACAGATTGACTGATGACACATTGACTGACTAACAGATTGACTGACGACAGATTGACTGACAGATTGACTGACGACACATTGACTGACTGACAGATTGACTGACTAACAGATTGACTGACGACAAATTTACTGACGACAGATTGACTGATGACAGATTGACTGACTGACTGACGGCAAATTGACTGACTGACAGATTGACTGATGGCACATTGACTGACTAAAATATTGACTGACGACAGATTGACTGACTAACTGATTGACTGATTAACAGATTGACTGACTGACTGACAGATTGACTGACAAACAGATTGACTGACTAAAAGATTGACTGATTAACAGATTGACTGACTGACAGATTGACTGACTGACGGCACATTGACTGACTGACAGATTGACTGACGACAGATTGACTGACGACCTCTAGTTACTGGTCATATGAGAACCTCATTACTACCTCTAGTCACTGGTAATATGAGAACCCCATCACTACCTCTAGTCACTGGTCATATGAGAACCTCATTACTACCTCTAGTCACTGGTAATATGAGAACCACATCACTACCTCTAGTCACTGGTCATACGAGAACCCCATCACTATCTCTAGTCACTGGTCACATGAGAACTTCATCACTACCTCTAGTCACTGATCACATGAGAACCCCATCACTACCTCTAGTCACTGGTCATACGAGAACCCCATCACTACCTCTAGTCCATTGTCATATGAGAACCGCCACCCCATCACTAACCTCTATCACTGGTCCAACTAGAACCCCCGCATCTCTAGTCACTGGTCACATGAGACCCCATCACTACCTCTCTCCACTGTCATATGAAGAATCCCCATCACTAACCTCTAGTCCCTGGCATATAGAACCCATCACTACCTCCCCCTAGTCCCTGGTCACATGAGAACCCCATCACTATCTCTAGTCACTGGTCACATGAGAACCCCATCACTACCTCTAGTCACTGGTCACATGAGAACCTCATCACTTCCTCTAGTCACTGGTCATATGAGAACCTCATCACTACCTCTAGTTACTGGTCACATGAGAACTTCATCACTACCTCTAGTCACTGGTCACACGAAAACCCCATCACTACCTCTAGTCACTGGTCACATGAGAACTTCATCACTACCTCTAGTCACTGGTCATACGAGAACCTCATCACTACCTCTAGTCACTGGTCACATGAGAACCCCATCACTACCTCTAGTCACTGGTCACATGAGAACCCCATCACTACCTCTAGTCACTGGTCATATGAGAACCCCATCACTACCTCTAGTCACTGGTCATACGAGAACCCCATCACTACCTCTAGTCACTGGTCACACGAGAACCCCATCACTACCTCTATCCACTGGTCACACGAGAACCCCATCACTACCTCTAGTCACTGGTCACACAAGAACCCCATCACTATCTCTAGTCACTGATCACATGAGAACCCCATCACTACCCTCTAGTCACTGGTCACATGAGAACCCCATCACTATCTCTAGTCACTGGTCATACGAGAACCCCATCACTACCTCTATCCACTGGTCACACGAGAACCTCATCACTACCTCTAGTCAATGGTCATATGAGAACCCCATCACCACCACCCTCCTACAGTCCCCTGGTCCCACGCGAATCTCCATCACTACCTCTAGTCACTGGTCACATGAGAACCTCATCACTACCCTCTAGTCACTGGTCACACGAGAACCCCATTGCTACCTCTAGTCACTGGTCATATGAGAACCCCATCGCTATCTCTAGTCACTGGTAACACGAGAACCCCATCACTACCTCTAGTCACTGGTCACATGAAAACCCCATCACTACCTCTAGTCACTGGTCACATAAGAACCTCATCACTACCTCTAGTCACTAGTCACATGAGAACCTCATCACTACCTCTAGTCACTGGTCATATGAGAACCTCATCACTACCTCTAGTCACTGATCACATGAGAACCCTATCACTACCTCTAGTCACTGGTCATACGAGAACCCCATCACTACCTCTAGTCACTGGTCACTGGTCACATGAGAACCTCATCACTACCTCTAATCACTGGTCATATGAGAACCCCATCACTACCTCTAGTCACTGGTCATACGAGAACCCCATCACTACCTCTAGTCACTGGTCATACGAAAACCCCATCACTACCTCTAGTCACTGGTCATATGAGAACCTCATCAC